>ERZ1292630.597-Hain-H41-02um-R3-597-length-36983-cov-7_pt1 | contig 36983 bp, 29 predicted proteins | sample MGYA00564408_ERZ1292630 | MGnify/ENA primary metagenome ERZ1292630 (study PRJEB36523, sample SAMEA6512641) | groundwater metagenome | collected 2019-01-08 | study: AquaDiva: Metagenomics assemblies of 32 groundwater samples
TCTGGTTTTGCAAAGCACTAGGAAGTTGTTGCTGTTATTAGATATATTGCTTTAATTACTACATAGCCTTAAAAAACGCAATCGGTTATACTTTATAACTTTTCCTAATTTTGATAGATAAAACTATGAGTGAATATCTTTTTACTTCCGAATCTGTTTCTGAAGGGCATCCGGACAAAGTTGCCGATCAAATTTCTGACGCTGTTTTAGATGCAATCCTGAGTCAAGATGCCAACGCGCGGGTTGCTTGTGAGACATTATGCAGTACCGGTTTAATTGTGTTATCGGGTGAGATAACAACGCATGCTTCTGTGGATTACAACATAATTGCACGGGAAACTGTTAAGAATATCGGTTATACCAGTTCTAATATCGGTTTTGATTCTACTACGTGTGCGGTCTTAACGGCTTTTAACAAACAATCTCCGGATATTGCGCAGGGAGTTGACCGTACCAAAGAAGAGGAAATGGAGCAAGGGGCTGGAGATCAGGGACTTATGTTCGGATATGCTTGCGATGAAACACCGCAACTGATGCCCATGCCAATTTTTTATGCACATCGTTTGGTTGAACGCCAAGCCGAATTGAGGAAAAAAGGCAAATTAGCATGGTTGCGTCCTGATGCCAAATCGCAAGTTTCAGTGCGATACCTGAATGGTAAGCCACAGCGTATTGAGACTGTTGTGATTTCAACACAACACGATCCTGATATTTCCCATCAGGCATTGACGGAGGCAGTTATTGAAGAAATTATTAAGCCAGTATTGCCTTCTGAACTTATTAGTGATCGCATCAATTATCTGGTAAATCCAACAGGGCGTTTTGTTGTGGGTGGTCCGATGGGTGATTGTGGTTTAACCGGCCGTAAAATTATTGTAGATAGTTATGGCGGTGCCGCACATCATGGTGGCGGTGCCTTTTCTGGTAAAGATCCTTCAAAAGTCGATCGATCAGCGACTTATGCCGGGCGCTATGTGGCGAAGAATATTGTGGCGGCTGGGATTGCCAGCAAATGTGAAGTACAGGTTGCCTATGCCATTGGTGTTGCAAGACCTGTTTCATTGATGGTCAACACATTCGGCACAGGCAAAATCGCTGACGAAAAGATTGTCGAATTAATTGAAAGGCATTTTGATTTACGTCCCCGCGGCATCATTCACGCACTTAATTTGTTACGCCCTATATACGCAAAAACTGCAGCCTATGGACATTTTGGACGTGAGCTCCCTGAATTCACTTGGGAAGCTACGGATAAGGCTGCTCAATTACGTGCCGATGCTGGTCTATAAATTATTCGTAGCATTTACCGCTATTAGTAAGTTCTAATTGATTCTTCCCCTATGCTGAGGAGCGCTGCAGCGGTTTGTTCCGTGAGGCTCAGCGCAGGTGGGTATTGTTACAACGGCGCTCGTTCATATTTAAGGAGAAGATTATGAACGCTGTGCTTAACCCAAAAGGTGGTTCTTTTACTGACTATAAAGTTGCCGATATTTCATTGGCAGAATGGGGACGTAAAGAAATAGCAATCGCCGAAACAGAAATGCCAGGTCTGATGGCATTGCGTAAAGAATATGCGAATCAAAAACCACTAGCAGGCGCACGTATCGCAGGTTCTTTGCATATGACGATTCAAACTGCTGTGTTAATTGAGACATTAGTGGCTTTAGGTGCAGAAGTGCGTTGGGCTTCCTGCAATATTTTTTCTACTCAGGACCACGCAGCTTCCGCCATAGCAGCTAAGAATATACCGGTATTTGCCTATAAGGGAGAATCTCTGGAAGATTACTGGGTATATGCTCACCAGATATTCGAATGGACAGTCGCTGGACAACCCAGTGGCGCCAATATGATTCTGGATGATGGCGGTGATGCTACATTGCTGCTTATTCTGGGAGCCAAAGCTGAGACAGATCCTTCAGTTATTGCCAATCCTACCAACGAAGAAGAAACCGTATTGTTTGCTTCAATCAAAAGCAAACTGTCATCCGAACCTAACTGGTATTCAAAAAATCTTGCCAGGATTCGTGGGGTTACTGAAGAAACTACTACAGGGGTTCATCGTTTATATGAAATGCATAAAAATGGAGAACTTCCGTTTCCAGCATTTAATGTGAATGATTCTGTCACTAAATCAAAGTTTGACAATCTTTATGGTTGTAGAGAGTCATTGGTTGATGGCATCAAGCGTGCAACGGACGTGATGATTGCTGGAAAGATTGCAGTAGTCTGCGGGTACGGTGATGTAGGTAAGGGTTGTGCGCAATCATTACGTGGTCTCGGCGCAACCGTCTGGATTACCGAGATTGACCCAATCTGCGCGCTTCAAGCAGCGATGGAAGGGTATCGTGTGGTTACGATGAACGATGCTTGTGATCAAGCGGATATTTTTGTTACAGCGACTGGTAATTTGCGAGTTATTGCGCATGATCATATGTTGAAAATGAAGGATCAAGCGATAGTTTGCAATATTGGCCATTTTGATTCCGAAATCGACATTGCATCTATCCAGAAATATCAATGGGAAAATATCAAACCACAGGTTGATCATGTCATATTTCCGACAGGACGCCGCATCATTGTACTAGCGCAAGGCAGGTTGGTAAATCTGGGCTGTGCTACTGGGCACCCTTCCTTTGTAATGTCCAGTTCATTTACCAATCAAGTATTGGCACAGATGGAGCTATGGCAGAATGGGGAAAATTATCAGAAAAATGTTTACGTCCTACCCAAGCAATTGGATGAAAAAGTAGCGCGTCTGCATATTGGGAAGTTGGGAGTGAAACTCACTGAATTAACGGATGAGCAGGCATTATATTTAGGTCTCGATAAGAACGGTCCCTATAAGCCAGCGATGTATCGTTATTAATCATTTAATCTTTCTGAACGGGAGAATCGTTTGAATTTACATAAATTCGAATGATTCTCAGATTTAGCAATAGCTTGTTATAAAACAGAGCTGATTAGTATTCGTGTTAATGTGGATTGAAATAATTCTGACCCTATAGACTCGTGCAGATGAAATCACAAAAGAAATTTTCCCCAACTTTCAGCTTTGAACTTTTTCCGCCTCAAACCCCGCAAGGTGTTGAGAAACTCCGGTTAACACGCAGGCAATTGGCGCAATACAATCCTAAATTCTTTTCTGTAACTTTTGGTGCCGGCGGCTCAACTCGTGAACGAACACTGGAAACAGTGTTAGAAGTTCAAGCAGAAGGACACATTGTCGCTCCTCACCTTTCTTGTATTGGCTCGACTCAGCAGAATATTCGAGCGATTCTTGAAAAATACCATCAAGCAGGCATTCGGCATATTGTCGCACTCCGTGGCGACTTGCCATCAGGTATGGCACAAGCTGGGGAATTTCGTTATGCCAGTGAACTGGTTACATTTATTCGTCAGGAATTTGGATCTTCGTTTCATATCGATGTGGCTGCTTATCCGGAGTGCCATCCACAAGCGCGTTCCGCACAAGCAGATTTCGAAAATTTTAAGCGAAAAATTGAAACCGGAGCAAATTCTGCGATTACTCAATATTTCTATAATGCGGACGCTTATTATCATTTCGTCGAATCCTGCGATTCAGCGGGTTTGAATATTCCGATTGTTCCGGGCATCATGCCAATTAATAAGTTTTCACAATTAGTCCGGTTTTCAGATACTTGTGGTGCTGAAATTCCACGCTGGATTCGTAAAAAACTGGAAGGTTATAGTGATGATAGTGCATCCATTCAGGCTTTTGGATTGGATATTGTTACCGACCTTTGTGAGCGTTTATTGCAAGCCGGTGCACCCGGATTGCATTTTTACACGTTAAATTCAGCCGATTTAACGTCGATCATATGGCAGCGCCTCAATCTGAAAGGAAATACTGTTTAAAATAAGTTACCTTGTTTTGGTTTGTTATTTTGATCCAATACAGATCGTATAGTCAGCAGGCTGCATGATCTTTTTCCTCAATTCATTAGCCGGTATATAATACGCCTCACTATTCTGATTAAAATAATAAAGCACGGGATTTTAAAATGAAAGAAGTAACAATTGATCCAGATAAATCCACAACCGAAGTAACAGATTCGGGAGTGGTCGCTCCAAATGTTTCAACAGTGGATGCTTGTATAGCACACGCAAGAGAAATAATAACTGCTCAGCTTGAACGCATTAAAAGCAAAGATTATGACTTTGCGCCAGAATTTAAAGAGATGACTATTCAACTTTATTTATTTGGGGTGATGTGGAAATTTGCTGAAAGCTTGGGAAATATAAATGATGCGCGTGAATTGGCCTTCGCAGCTTTGAAATCCATGCTGATCCAAGATGGGCTGCATAAACAGAAAGTAGCCAAACGCATTGAGTTTCTAAAAAAAATGTCTAAAATTGAGGATGATCACAATGCTTTGGCCGTAGCTATCGGATATGAATCTGAGCCTGATGATAATAGTCTGGCAGAAGTTTTTGATCATTACGTAAATGATGTGCAAGTCTCTGGTGCCTTCTGGCGACTGTATGATCGTGGCAGAAAAATTATGCTGTATGGTGGATTATTTATCGCCTTTATCGTGATCTGGTTTATCACACTATTTATGCCAGGGAATAGTGCGATTGCAATTTTTGCTGCTGGATTGATCTCAGCGGCACTTTTTGTAATACCGGTATTTTTGATTGGTCTATTTATATATCGTAAAAAAATAAAGAAAGCCAAACAAGCGGGCTGATATTTACTCGTACTCTGGGTGTGCTCGATATTGTGTGGTGAATAACAAGTAATTAAGATTAACTGATCAAACCGGTTACTGGCGTAAAAATGGGCGCTCATATTATAGATGGCAAGAAACTAGCCGAATCAGTGCGTGCCGAATGGAAATTACGGGCTGAGAAATTGATCCAATCAGGTATTAAACCTGGATTGGCAGTAATTATCGTTGGAGACAATGCGGCATCTGGTATTTATGTCAAGAATAAAGTTAAAGCTTGCAGTGAAATCGGCATATACTCGGAAGTGCATAGTTTTTCAGAGGGCGCGCAGCAAAATGATGTGTTAAATTGCATCCAATCACTCAATGAAAATCCACATATTCATGGCATTCTGGTTCAGCTACCATTACCCTTGCATTTTGAAAATAATCGCGTAATTACATCCATTGCCGTAGAGAAAGATGTGGATGGTTTTCATCTTTACAACATTGGTGCATTGGTTACTGGAAATACAATATTTTCTCCTTGCACACCTTATGGTGTTATGGTGATGCTGGAAAAAAATCATATTTCGATTGAAGGTCAACACGCTGTAGTAGTGGGGCGTAGCAATATTGTGGGTAAACCGATGGCATTGATGCTATTGGAGCGGGGAGCTACTGTCACTATCTGTACTTCAAAAACACGTGACTTGCCGCAATTTACAAAAAATGCTGATATCCTAGTGGTAGCAATAGGGAAACCGCGCATGATTACAGCGGAAATGGTAAAGCCTGGTGCGGTAGTAATAGATGTGGGTATTAATCGATTGTCGGATGGGAAACTCTGCGGTGATGTTGATTATGAATCTGTTAAAAATGTTGCAGGTTATATTACTCCAGTTCCTGGAGGAGTAGGACCGATGACCATTTCCATGTTGCTATGTAATACCATCCTAGCGGCTGAGCGTGCACAAACCGGTATTAATCATAGATAAGTAAGTTAAATTTTGATGAGTGTGCCAGAACATGGAATTGCAACCTGATATCGATCCACAGGAAACACAAGAATGGCTGGATGCTTTGGATTCCGTCATCATCAATATGGGTGGAGAGCGTGCACATTTTCTATTGGAAAAGCTCATTGAAAAAGCGCGTCGCTCAGGTGCTTACCTGCCATATAGTGCTACAACTGCCTATATCAATACAATCCCACCTGGCAAAGAAGAACGCTCACTTGGTAACAATGCAATAGAGCATCGTATCCGTTCCTATGTGCGATGGAACGCGATGGCGATGGTACTTCGTGCCAACAGGAATACCAACGTGGGCGGCCATATTGCTAGTTTTGCTTCCGCGGCCACACTCTATGATGTAGGTTATCATCATTTCTGGCATACACCCTGCGAAACGCATGGCGGGGATTTGGTATATATACAGGGACATTCTTCCCCGGGAGTCTATGCTTATGCATTTCTTTTCGGGCAATTAAGTCAGGAACAACTCGACAATTTTCGTCAAGAAACTGGCGGTAATGGTTTGTCTTCTTACCCACATCCGTGGCTGATGCCAACTTTCTGGAAATTTCCTACAGTTTCAATGGGATTAGGACCTTTGATGGCCATTTATCAAGCGCGATTTATGAAGTATTTAGATAGTCGTGGGCTTGTAAATACTGAAGGCCGTAAAATCTGGGCTTTTATGGGCGACGGTGAGATGGATGAGCCAGAATCATTGGGTGCAATTTCATTGGCATCTCGCGAGAATCTTGATAATTTAATCTTCGTTGTTAATTGTAATCTGCAGCGCTTGGATGGTCCGGTCCGGGGAAATGGCAAAATTATTCAGGAACTAGAAGGCGCCTTTCGTGGCGCTGGATGGAATGTGATCAAGGTGATCTGGGGTTCTTATTGGGATCCTTTATTGGCTAAAGATACCAAAGGATTACTACAAAAACGCATGATGGAATGTGTTGATGGAGAATACCAAAATTTTAAAGCCAGAGATGGGGCGTATGTTCGCGAACACTTTTTTGGTAAATATCCTGAGTTGCTGGAAATGGTTGCCAATATGTCTGATGATGATATCTGGCGCTTAAACAGGGGTGGGCACGATCCTTATAAAGTTTATGCTGCCTATGCAGCTGCGGTAAAACATACCGGTCAACCGACAGTAATACTGGCTAAAACCATCAAAGGTTATGGCATGGGAGAAGCCGGTGAAGCACAAAATATTACCCATCAGCAAAAGAAAATGGGAACAACTTCATTGAAAGCCTTCCGGAATCGCTTTGGTCTGGATATCCCCGATGATAAGATCGACGAAGTGCCTTATCTTACCTTCGCTGAGGATTCCCCGGAATTTGCTTATATGCAAGAGCGGCGTAAAGCTTTAGGCGGTACATTTCATTGTCGCAAAACAAGCGCTCAGGCATTGGAGGTGCCGCCATTGTCAGCTTTTGAGTCTTTGCTGAAAGCTAGCGGGGAGGGACGTGAGTCCTCAACAACCATGGCCTTTGTGCGTATTCTCAATATCCTGGTTAAAGATAAGCAGATTGGTAAGCATATTGTTCCGATCGTCGCTGATGAGTCGCGTACTTTTGGTATGGAAGGCATGTTCCGTCAACTGGGTATCTGGTCATCCGTAGGTCAACTGTATACACCGCAGGATGCTGATCAGCTAATGTACTACAAGGAAGACAAGCACGGACAAATTCTACAGGAAGGAATCAACGAAGCAGGTGCCATGTCATCCTGGATAGCTGCGGCAACATCCTACAGCACTCATGGAATTCAGATGATTCCATTTTTTATCTTTTATTCGATGTTTGGTTTCCAGCGTATTGGCGATTTAGCCTGGGCTGCTGGGGATATGCGCTGTCGTGGTTTTTTGCTGGGAGGCACGGCCGGACGTACGACATTGAATGGCGAGGGACTTCAGCATGAAGATGGGCACAGTCATATCGTTGCTTCGACGATACCCAATTGCGTTTCATACGATCCGGCATTTGCATATGAATTGGCCGTCATTATTCAGGATGGATTGCGTCGCATGTATCAGGAACAAGAGGATGTTTATTATTACATTACTGTAATGAATGAAAACTACCCGCATCCTGAAATGCCGGATGGTGTTGAAAAAGATATACTGAAGGGGATGTATTTACTCAGTGAGGGAGGCGCGAGCAATAATGATTTGTGTGTACAGTTGCTGGGTGCCGGTACTATTTTGCGTGAAGTGATTGCGGCCGCAGAAATACTCAAAAAAGAATATAACGTGCATGCTGATATCTGGAGCGTGACCAGTTTTAATGAACTCAGGCGTGAAGCATTAAGTATAACGCGCTGGAATATGCTGCACCCAACTGAGCCAGAAAAAGTATCTCATGTGGAAAATTGCTTCAAAGCGCGAAAAGGACCTATAGTGGCTGCCACTGATTACATGAAAATTTATGCGGATCAGATTCGTGAATTTGTTCCTGGAAAATATCGTGTTCTGGGAACGGATGGCTTTGGGCGCTCGGATACGCGTGAGAAATTGCGCCACTTCTTTGAAGTCGATCGATTCTATATTACAGTTGCAGCACTCAAAGCATTATCTGAAGAGGGAAAAATCTCAAACCAACAGATTGTTCAAGCGATAGAAAAATACGACATTGATCCAGAAAGACCTAATCCGGCAATCAGTTAAATCAGAAGTTGATCTATTAAATATAAGAATCAATAATTTAAGTAAAATGATTGCATCAATGTCTTTTCGTATTGAAACATTTTGAGGAAAGCATGTGGCTGAATTAAAGAAAGTATTAATCCCTGATATCGGTGATTTCAAAGATGTTCCAGTAATTGAGGTGCTGGTAAAAACAGGCGATGAAGTTAAAGCTGAAGATTCATTGGTTACGCTGGAATCCGATAAAGCGACGATAGAAATCCCGTCCGCATACTCAGGTTTGATTAAGGAAATTTTTGTCAAAGCAGGGGATAAAGTATCGGAAGGTACAACAGTTCTAACCATTGAAACCTCAGATAGCGATCATGCAATAGCGCCTAATCAAGCTCCTGATATTGCGCCAGTTAAGAATGATGTTACAACACAACCTGAAATAGCAGTCAAGCAAGCTGTCCTTCAACAAATTCAGAAATTGCCACAGCAAAATGGATCCTCAATCTGCAGTACTTTTTCTAAAGCACATGCCAGTCCATCAATACGCCGCTTCGCACGGGAATTAGGGGTAAATCTCGATTTAATCACAGGCAGCGGCCCTAAACATCGAATTCTCAAAGAAGATGTGCAAGCCTATGTAAAAACCGAACTATCAAAAGCGCGTAGCAATGGAACCGGATTGTCGCTTAACTTACTGCCGTGGCCACAGGTTAATTTTGCTAAATTCGGCCCGATTGAACTAAAACCTTTAACGCGAATTAAACAAATTTCTGGTGCCAATTTGCATCGGAATTGGGTAATGATTCCGCATGTCACCCAGTTTGATGAAGCTGACATCTCTGATTTAGAGAATTTACGAAAAGAATCCAATGAAAGTGCCAAAGAAAATAAAGTAAAATTAACATTATTGGCTTTTTTGATGAAGGCATTAATCTCGCCTCTGAAAAAATTTCCTGAATTCAATGCATCCCTCGATAATACTGTAGATGGCGAAGCTAATCTGGTCATTAAGCATTTTTATCATATCGGCTTTGCCGTCGATACGATCAATGGATTAGTTGTTCCTGTCATTAAGGATGTTGATCAGAAGGGAATCATAACTATCGCCGAAGAATTAACAAGACTCTCTTTGCTGGCACGTGAAGGTAAATTAAAGCCAACTGATATGCAAGGCGCAAGCTTTACTATTTCCAGCTTGGGTGGAATTGGCGGCACTGCGTTTACACCGATTATCAACGCACCTGAAGTTGCTATTCTGGGCATTTCAAAGGCAAGTATTAAGCCTGTTTATCGCGATAACCAATTTTTTCCACGCTTAATGCTTCCCTTGTCGCTTTCTTACGATCACCGAGTGATTGATGGGGCAACTGCGGCGCGTTTTACGACTCATTTGGCGGAAGTGTTAACAGATATGCGCTTGGCTTTATTATAAAAAATATGAATGATTAATGACATAGGTGGTGACTATCAAAAAAATTCCTCTCATTGGAATTTATGGCGGAACATTTGATCCTATCCATAATGGCCATTTACGTATTGCTGAAGAATTGCTTGATATGACCAATCTGAAGCGTATCATTTTCGTGCCTTCTGGCGCTCCCCGTTTACGTGCTGCTCCTATTGCAGCAAGAAATCATCGTTCTAATATGGTACATCTGGCTATCCGGGATAACAGTCTGTTTTCGCTTGATGAACGGGAGGTTAATCGCCCTGGAATAAGTACATCGATCGAGACACTCCAAGAATATCAATGCGAATTGGGAGATAGCGCGGCACTTTGCTTTATTCTTGGGATGGATGCGTTTGTAAAAATAAATCAGTGGCATAATTGGCATGAGTTGTTCAGTCTATGCCATATGATAATTGTCGCGCGTCCGGGTTATGCATCCATCAATGATTATCAGAATCTGCCGACAGATATCAAAAAAGAATTTGTTACTCGTCGGGTTCTGGATGCCGATGATCTAGAGCTTCAAACCAGCGGTTTTATCTATACCGCACAAACATCATTGTTGGAAATCTCTGCATCACACATACGATCATTGGTAAATGCTGGAAAAAGCATACGTTATCTACTTCCAGATAACGTCTCTGATTATATTAAATCAAATTGCCTATACACCGGGAATATATGAATTCAGAAAAACTGGTCAATATCGTTGTCGATGCACTGGAGGATATTAAGGCCTATGATATTGATGTAATTAATGTTTCTGAAATTACATCCATGTTCGAATATATCGTTATTGCGAGCGCAGATTCTTCACGCCAGACAAAATCGCTGGCAAACAATGTACAGGAACAAGTCAAAGCTGCCGGGGGAAGAGTCTATAGTATGGAAGGAGAACAGACAGGAGAATGGCTACTTGTTGATTTAGGAGACGTGATTGTGCATATCATGCTACCGGTTGCACGCGAATACTATAATCTGAAGGCATTATGGTCTGGACAGAATTAGAGCAGGCTATTTGGTGCAACAGAATGTGAGCTGTCAGTCTTCTGATTTCTCCTAATTATGAAATTATTTATACTCGCGGTTGGGAACAAAATGCCGGATTGGGTTAGGGCTGGTTATTTTGAATATATCAAACGTTTGCCGCGTGAAATAACAATTAATTTAATTGAAATTAAGCCTGAGAAACGTGTTAGTGGAAAACAAACTGGACAACTGTTACTTGCCGAATCTCAGAGGATCCGTGCAGCGCTGCCACCCGACTGCCATACTGTGGTACTTGATGAAGGCGGCCAACAATGGGCAACAGTAAAATTTGCAAATGTAATAAAAGAGTGGACGACTGATGGGGGATCTGTTGCATTTGTTATCGGGAGTGCGGATGGACTTCATGCAGATATCAAGCAAACAGCAAATGAAATGCTCGCTTTATCAAAACTCACCTTACCACATGGCCTTGTACGCGTTTTGTTGGCAGAACAACTGTATCGCGCCGTATCGATTATCAAGAATCATCCTTATCATAGGAGTTAAGTGAAATCATGAAAACATGACTCATGTCACTTGCTATCTCCTTCTCTCTTTTAAGATGCGATGGATAAAACAATAGGGATAAAAATTAAGCATATTTGAATTATAGAGTATTGATTGCGATGTTTTCAGAAAACCAAATATATCTTGCCTCAAGAAGTCCAAGAAGACGTGAATTGTTAAGACAAATCGGCGTGAAATGTAATCTGTTAATGATGCGGGAAACGCTTGGCCGAGAAATTGATATTGATGAGCAACCATTTGTTGATGAATCGCCGACTGATTATATCTATCGTATTACTCAATCTAAAGCGAATGAAGGCTGGAGGCGAGTGATCCAGCGCCGATTGCCGATACTGCCTGTTTTGGTCGCTGACACGATTGTTACTATTGATGGTTGTATTCTGGGTAAACCACAAGATAATAAACATGCAGAAGAAATGCTAAAAACATTGTCAGGTCGCTCACACCAAGTTTTAACGGCCATTGGTGTGGGGGTTAAAGATAATATCCAAGTGAGATTATCGACATCAACAGTAAGATTCCGTCAGATCAGCGAGCGAGAGATTCGCAGCTACTTGGCAAATAATAGTATCTTGGATAAAGCAGGTGCTTACGCTGTTCAAGGTTTGGCTGCTGCATTTATTGTTGAGATATCCGGCAGCTATAGCGGAATCATGGGATTGCCCCTCTACGAAACAGCACAATTATTAGAAGAAACTGGTATAGAGATTTTTCAATAATTGTCAGTCAATTGTGACACTAAGTTAGTGAAACAATAATGTCGTATCGCACAAATTGCTATAGCAAGTATCGTCGTAAGTATTGCTAGCTTTCAACTCCAGAAATCAGACTGACTATAGGTATAGTTCATACGCAATATGAGCAATGAAATTCTTGTAAATATCACCCCGCAAGAAACCAGAGTAGCCATACTAGAACAAGGTGTGACGCAAGAGTTACATATTGAACGGACGAGTGGCCGTGGCATTGTAGGCAATATTTATAATGGACGTGTCAGTCGCGTTCTGCCCGGAATGCAATCTGCATTTGTCGATATAGGCCTTGACCGGGCAGCATTTTTACATGTGGCGGACATAAAGACATCCAATCAAGAGGGAGAGATCACCAAACCGATTGAGAAACTATTATACGAGGGCAATAGTATCCTGGTGCAAGTAATCAAGGATGCAATTGGTACTAAGGGTGCGCGACTATCTACACAAATTAGCTTAGCAGGTCGTCTATTGGTTTATCTGCCGCAAGAATCACACATTGGTATCTCTCAACGCATTGAAGATGACAGTGAGCGTGAATTGTTACGCGAAAAATTACAACAAATTCTGCCGGTAGATGAAAAGGGCGGTTACATTATTAGAACAATGGCTGAAACAGCGAATGAAAGTGACTTACGTGCCGATCTCGAATATTTGCACAAGCTGTGGCACGATATCCAACAACAATCTATGAATATTGCAGCGCCTATTTTGCTATATCAAGATTTGGATTTAAGTCATCGGGTACTAAGAGATTATGTGAAAGAAGATACTTCCCGGATACTGGTGGACTCACGTGAAAATTATCAAAAGCTTGTGAAATTCGCGCAAAGCTATATGACATATATCGCTGATCGTATTATTTTATATACGGGGGATCGCCCATTATTTGATCTGTATGGCGTTGAGGAAGAAATTGAAAAATCGTTGGCCAGGCGTGTTAATCTAAAATCCGGTGGGTATTTGATTATTGATCAGACTGAAGCGCTCACTACCATGGATGTCAACACAGGTGGGTTTGTCGGTGTTAGAAATTTCGACGACACCATCTTCAAAACGAATCTTGAAGCCGCTCAGGTAATCGCAAGGCAGCTTAGGCTGCGTAATCTGGGCGGGATTATCATTATTGATTTTATCGATATGGATTCTGAAGAACATAAAAATGCGGTATTGGCTGAATTCAATAAAGCTTTGCTGAAAGATCGTACGCGCATCACAGTCAATGGATTTAGCGCACTTGGATTGGTTGAGATGACGCGGAAGCGCACTCGGGAAAGCCTTGCGCATGTATTATGCGAATCTTGTCCGACCTGCCAAGGGCGAGGAGAAATCAGAACTGCACAAACAATTTGTTACGAGATCTTACGTGAACTGCTACGAGAATCCAGGCAGTTCGCAGCCAATGAATTCCGTATTCTTGCATCACAGCAAGTGATTGATCTATTCCTTGATGAAGAGTCTCAGAGCTTGGCACAATTGGGGGATTTTATAGCAAAACCAATAAGCCTGCAGGTTGAGGAATCCTATACCCAAGAACAATATGATGTAATTTTGATGTAAATTAACGCGAAATGCAGTCCGAGCTGGACTAATCCAGAGGTATTCACTTAAATTCTAGAAAGGTATCAAGAAATCAAGTGAAAATAAAATCTGATCTTTGTTGCCGGCAAATGGCCTATAAGCTGCTGCATGATAGGCATCGACTCTATCGTAACGAATATTGGGACGAATATTGAGCTTCTTTAAGAAATCCCATTTAAGCTTTAGTGTCTTAGCTGCTTTCCAATTTAAACCGGCAGTCGCTGCATAATAGTCTGCAGGCGTAATAGTGACACTGCTGAGATTGCCTGCATAACTGACTGGTGTACCGTTAACATTATTAGTAGCAGCAGCAATCCGGAAAGGGGATGGATTTCGAAAGCCAGCTTCATCACGATACCATTCAGCTCTGATACCTGCTGACAGGTTATCCGTTAAATCATAGTATAAATGTGCGATGGCACTAAACCATTCTGCGTCTTTTGTAATATTGGTATATTTCAGATTGTTTAACAAAACTCCACCCGCATGACCATAAACATGGTGCAAAACTAACAGGGTTTTAGGATTAATTCTGTGCTGCAGCACAATATTATAAAACCCCCAAGGTTCGTTGCTTCGCGTGGAAGTCTCGCCATAAGTGCCGGAGAAATGGAATGAGGTAGCATGATTATCGCTAGTCCAAGTAAAGCCAGCAATTCCACTCCAGTTTGCCAGTTGCTTATCCCATCCGGCGTCCCAGCCACCATTCGCACTGCCAGTAAGAGGGCCTGCTAAAACTAACCAGTTTGAGCTGATCTTGTAGTTTGTCAGCATGCCTGTATGTGTAAAAGGTTCCCCGACATTCAAGGTATAAGCACGTGTATAAAAGAAGTTATCAGGCGCTGGGACAGTTTCAAAACCTGTTGGGGTATAGAAATGGCCTAACTTGATGTTAAGTCCATTGCCAACTGGCACATACGTTTCCACGTAGGCCTGCGGAAGCGCTATGCCGTAGGTGCGGGAGGAGGAACAGCATAAATTAAGATCCCAGTTACTTCTTTTTAAAGGTTCTCCGGAATTTACGTCATAAGCTGGAACACCAAAAGCTTGAGTAAATATTGCATCTGTTCCAAACATAAAATCGAAGCGGCCCCCAAAATCCCATACATTTCCTTCGGAGACCACTGAACGCCGCATAAATAAATTCAATTGATTCAGTTGAAAACGATTGGCCTGATCAGCAAAAATGACCGGGCCGTTGAAACCGTTATTCTGACTGGGATTAAAGGTTGCACCGCCATGAATCCAGCCGCCAAATTCTAGCTTACTCTCTTTAAATGACTTTCTTAGGCTGCTGGCGTGTAAGTGATCTGAGTTGCTTGTAAGCGCGAATACACTACTAATTATGGCGAATATCAGACATCTTAGATGCGTAAAGATAGATTGCATTTTGAGATTATTCTAAGAGAGAAAAAATAGATACTGTGCTGACATTAATTGCTGTGTTTCCAATTCTCATTTCATTTTTATTCTTGGAAGCGAAATCCACCTGAGAATGGTTTGTTTGTCTTAGTCTTAGAGGCGCAATGGTTAATGGTTTCCATTAATGAAAAACAATGGTTTTCCCAATATACACATAGCGCTGATCGAATTAAGATGACGTCATTCGTTAATGTTCGGAGGAGAGTCATTATGAAACCATTAAAATTATTGAAATTGTTTTTTGTACTTTCAGTATTGACTTCTTGCGCACATATGAATCCATCTGCTATCGCACTGGATGGAATCGCTAATGATGATCATGCAGCTTTGGTTCAGCATTACGAAAATTTAGCCAGAGAAGCGAAAATAAAATTACAAGAGAATAAAAAAGTGCTTGAAGCATACGAGGCACGTCCTTATTACTATGGTAGACAAGGTCTGGATCTGCAATCACATACATCAGCTAATATTCGTGCATACGAGAATCTTCTGAGGGAGAATTTGAGATATGCCGATCTTCATAAGAAAATGGCAATAGAACAAACAAATAATCAAGTAAACAAAGCGGAAGCCAAACTGAATCATGATTTAATAATAGATAACGAAGAGTATTCAGGTTATAAAGGATTATAAGAAAAAGCCAAAGAAGTGCTGTCCGAATGTGGAATTATTAAAAAGGCAAGATAAAATCAAGTGAAAACAAAATTTGATCTTTATTGCCAGCAAACGGTCTGTAAGCTGCAGTGTGATAAGCATCTACTCTGTCGTAGCGAATATTCGGACGAATATTGAGTTTTTTGATTGAATCCCACCTCAGATTTAATGTTTTGGCCGCTTTCCAGTTCATGCCGACAGTCACTGAATAATAGTCTGCCGGGGTAATCGTTACATTGCTAATATTCCCCGCATAACTCATTGGTACACCATTAACAAGATTCGTGGCTGCTGCGATCCGAAAGGGCGATGGATTGCGAAAACCGTCTCTGTCACGAAACCACTCGCCTCGAGCACCTACAGACAGGTTATCTGTAAGATCGTAGTATAAGTGCGCGACAAAGCCGAACCATTGCGCATCCTTGACTACATTACTGTACTTTAGGTTATTCAATAAAACGCCATCAGCAAAGCCGTGGACATGATGTAAAACGAATAGGGTTTTTGGATTAATTCTGTGTTGTAACACAATATTATACATTCCCCATGATTTGCTACTTTGTGTTGAAGTTTCACCATAGGTGCCAGTGACATTCAGTGAAGTTGCATGGTTATCGCTAGTCCAGGTGATGCCGTAAACACCACTCCAATTACCTAATTGTTTATTCCAGCCGCCATCCCAGCCGCCTGTGGCGCTCCCGGTCACAGCACTGCCAAGAACAGACCAGTTACTGTTAATTGCGTAGTTTGCTTGTAAACCGGTATGTGTGAAGGGTTCTCCCGCATTAAATGAATAAGCGCGTGTATAAAAAAAGTTGTCAGGTGCCGGGACTGTTTCAAAACCGGTTGGCGAATAAAAATGTCCCATTTTGAAATTGATTCCATTTTTACCGATTGGCACATGCGCTTCCAGGTAAGCTTGTGGAAGTGCGATGCCATAGGTGCGCGTTGAAGAACAACAGATATTGAGATCCCAATTATTTCTATTGAGTGGCTCACCAGAATTTACATCAAAAGTTGGAACACCAAATGCTTGCGTGAAAACGGCATCGGTACCAAATAGAAAGTCGAAGCGTCCGCCAAAATCCCATTTATTCGTTTCCGATATCACGGAACGTTGCAAGAATAAATTCAATTGATTTAACTGGAAACGGTTAGCCTGATCGGCAAAAGCAACCGGGCCATTAAATCCACCCGTCTGGCTGGGATTAAAGGTTGCGCCGCCATTAACCCAACCACCGAATCCTATCCGGTTTTCTTTGGCAAAATTTACTAAATTACTTGCGTGAAGCGTAACGGAATGCGTAACGAAAAAAAATATACTGCTTACTGTGATGACAAATAAAAACCATTTTGAGTATTTCATCTTTTGGTGACGATAAAAATTTGTTCACAAATAAATACGCCAAAAGCACTAAGATTCTGTCATAGAGAACAGAATCTTAATGCTTTTGAATTTCCTGAAACTTTCTTAAATTATCAGCTTAACTTTGTTACTCTTTTTCAATAAATGGCATATTTACTAGAAAAATGAATCTGTAATTGTGTATTGGTTAATTACTTCACACTTTAGCTTTATTGCGCCCTAGTAGGCAGACTGTTAGCGCCTGAATTTAGTTTGGCTTTGATTTTATGCTTGCCATCTTGCTCAGGTTTTTCTGCTGACCCTGCATAATTACGTTGTAATAATTCAGCGGCAATTTTTCGGTGAAAATCGGCTTGTTTTGTGGCGTCCGATAAAGCTTGCTCGTAATAACGAATATTGGCTTCCGTATGGGATCTAAAATCCTGACCTTGTCTGCCATAGTAATAACTATGATCCTCATATTCCTCTAATGATTCTTTTTTCTCTGCGACTTTCGCCACCATTTCTTTGGCTAAATTGTCATAGTAGTTTGATAATTTAGCATGATCACTATACGTTTCGGCGCTCTGTGTCATTTTTCTAATATCGGTATCTTGTGCTTCGAGTTGACCTAACTGCGCACAGGCAACTAAGAGAGAAAGTAAAGGTAACACTGCAAGATATTTGCCCAGTTTTATATTCATGATAGTAATAGCTCCAAGTAAAACAACACAGGTGTGCATCCTACTGAATCAATACTGCTATGTATATTAGGGAAACTATGGTTTGTTGCTAAGGGAAACCATTAGGCAGTCACATAATGATAGAAAATAGTTGTTTCAAAAGCGTCGATGAGAGTGCTCAGTGTTCTTCAGAAATCCATCGCGTGGCGTACCGTATCAAGTCGGCACCATCTTTTAAATTCAATTTAACTCGAATATTAAAACGATGTGTTTCAATGGTTTTAATGCTGCGGTAAAGTAACTTAGCGATTTCCTGGCTGCTATGACCCTGTCCAATCAGGTGCAGTACCTCAAACTCACTGGGAGTAAGCGTATTAATTAACTGTTCCGGTTCTGAGCCTCCGGCAATCCGCTTTAGTAATTTATCATGCATTTGCTTGCTTAAATAAACATTACCCTTTAATACTTCACGGATGGCAGTTAGCAGCACTTCGCCAGGCTCTTGTTTCATGACATAGCCACGTGCTCCGGCTCGTAGTGCACGTTCAGCGTAAACCGATTCGTCATGCATGGAAATAAAAAGTACAGGCAGAGTAGGGATTAGCGCATGCATACTTTTTATTACTTCGAAACCGGATACTGTCTTAAGCGTAACATCTAATAGAACAATATCGACAGGGCCAGTTTTCTTGAGTATTGCCAGCGCTTCATTACCGTCACCTGCTTCAGCAAACACTTCCATATCTGGTTCCATATTGATGAGCATCGCCATACCATGCCGTAGCATGGCGTGATCATCAATCAGCATTACTTTAGCTTTCACTGTTGACATATATTAAGCCATCCGCATTTCTAAACGAACTTCCGTACCACCTTCGTTGCGCGACAGAAATTCGAGCTTAGCACCTAATTGCTTCGCACGATATTGCATAATTTTAATACCCATACCCGAAATTGTTTTATGATTTGTATCAATCCCAGCGAAACCGCCGCCGTCATCGCAAATTGATAGGCACAATATTCCTTCATCAAAGGTCAATGCGATCGTGATGTGCTGTGCTTTGCCGTGTCGTATTGCATTGTTGACAGCTTCTTGAGTAATTCGATAGAGATTAAGTGCCAGGCTATTATTGTCATCATTAATCATGATGCTATTTTTACACGAGAAATTACAAATGATGCTGTAAGTCGTGGCTATCCTTGCTGCTAATGTCTGTAATGCAGGGATCAAACCGTTAGCTTCTAATTCAAATGGCAGCAATCCTTGAGCGATCTGCTTGATATGGATAACAGCAATCTGTGCCTGCGAAGCAATAGAAGCGGCTACGGGAGCCATGCTTTCATTTCCTGCAGCAAATATTTGTTTCTCCAGTGCTCTGGCTTGATAGCCAATTGCAGCTATTTGTTGACCAAGATTATCATGTAATTCTTGACCGATCGTATGGGCTTGTTCTTCTGCTACAAATACCAGTGCTCGCTCTAAACGCTTACGTTCAAGCCAGCTTTCTAAGTCGCTTGCGATTGCATTAACGAGTTTTTGTTCTTCCTGTACTAGAAATGGTTTATCAGCAGGATAAAATACACGCAATTGACCACAGACCGTACCATTGACACTGATTGCAGACCAACAAGTGCATGCGGGATCTCTTTCTGCGCGCCACTGATCGCGAGTCTTGTTGATGATTTTTGTTTTTGATTGCAATTGCGGTATAAGTTCTTGAGAATACTTTCCGGAGGTGAACCGCCAGCCATCCAGTTCGATAATGGCGGTGGCAATCTCCGGGAATTGCATGGCAGGTATTAAATTCTCAAAAATATTCTGACAAACATTATCTATCGATGATTCCACTCCGATCCCACGGCGGATTTCATAAAGGCAGGAGATTTCTTTTAAACGCTCGCGCAGCAGTTCATCCACTTGTTTGCGCTCCAGCCATTTGGCCAGATCATCCGCAATGGCATCGATGAGTCTTTGTTCCTCGAGCACCAAGAAGGGTTGGTCTTCGGGATAGAAGACACTCAAATGACCACATACCTTGTTATTCACATTTATTTTTGATTGCAACACGAAGCCAATCGCATCGCTCTTTTTGTAACATTCAAAGCAAACTTTATCATCGGAATGCATGTTGGCGTGCAACTTAATAGCAAAACGCTGATCCTGATTTGTTGAAGAGAAGCGCTTGCCATTGACTTCAACGACTACAGTAGTAATTTCTGGGAACTGCATGGCAGGTATCAAATTCTCAAAAATATTCTGACAAACATGATCTATTGATAATTCCAATCCCATGCCCCGGCGGATTTCATAGAGACAAGTAATTTCCTTCAACCGCACGCGTAATAATTCATCAACTTGTTTGCGTTCCAGCCACCTTGCCAGATCATCGGTGATGGCATCAATAAGCCTTTGTTCTTCCATCACAAGAAAGGGTTTGTCTTCAGGATAAAAAACGCTCAGGTGGCCACAAACCTTGCCATTGACGCCAATCTTCGATTCCAGCTTATGGACTAAGTTTTGGGTCTGATTTGAAGAGGTAATTCTCCTTCCATCCAGTTCAATCATGGCAGAGGCAAAATCCGGATATTGCATGGCGGGTATCAGATGTTCAATAATTTGTTGGCAGACATTATTGACAGATAATTCCAAACCAATACTCCGGCGAATCTCATAAAGACAAGTGATTTCTTTCAGACGTTCGCTCAGCTCAATTTCCTTGTGACGTAATTCAATAGAAAACTGCTCGGCGATTTCCTTGGCTTTACGTGCTTCTCTTTCTGATTTAATCAGTTTGCGAACAAACCAATTCAATAGCAATATCTCAGCTAAGATCAGTCCGGCGAGATAAAGAATGATTTTCTTTAATTGCCTATTGACTGGCTTGAACAATTCTTCTTCATCCAGTTTCAGAATCATGCCGAGACCAATCGCACGTAACGGTGCGTACGCTTCTATCACCGGTACTTGGCGATAATCATTGACGGCGATAACACCACTTTTCCCATCCAATGCAAAACTGATCGGTAGAACCCCACCTTCCGTTACATACTTCAAGTACCTAAATTTTACGCCATCGATCTGACTGATCAAGCAAGGCATTTCCAGCTTACCTTCTTCAGGTGGTGCACATAAAATGAACTCCCCAGTTTCACCAATCGATCTTATTTCACTAAATCTCCGGGTCAGTTGCGGTAGTTTGATTTCTGTTGTGATGCTGCCAATTCGGTGTTGTTCTTCATTTAATACATCTTTGCTAGTACGTAGAATAAACTGCTCATCCCATATTATCGATGTATTATCGTGCTTATTCAGTGGAATTGATTGAGATTGGTTTTCAGAGAAGCGTCCGACTTGCGATAGGGAATTGCCATTCATGTCATAAACAACCGCCGCTGAAAATCCTGCCTGCGTCAATGAGTTAACGTTTCGCGTCAGGTCGTTCAACGCATTTTCGTTATCTGGTTGTGCATTGAGTTCTTGCATTGACTGAACGATGAAAGGGCGAAGCGCTAATGCATGAGTATCTGCCAGTCCTTTTTGGACGAGGCTTTCAATTAGTAGTGCTTTGCCTTGTAGGGCAACCCCCAATCCTCGATCAAGCACCGACTCAATCTGTTGACGCATCGCACTATAAACTGCAAATCCTGTTGTTAAAGTCAATCCCAGCAGCAGTAAGCCACCGATAATACTGAACTTGCGGTCATCACGTGTTAAAAACAAACCACCCTCCTTTCAGTGAATTCTGAGCTATTTATATCATAGGAACAATGATTCAATAACTCCATAGACTGTAACGCTTGCTGAGGCAATAAATCAATAAAAGGATGGCATTGTTATTCCCATCCATAGCATTACCAGAACAATCATAGTAATGCCGATTCCAATCGTTCCAATAATCATGCCGATCAATATGGTTACGCCATCCCTATTGAGAAGCCCCAGAGACATTACCAGTATTCCCCAGCCTGGCGGGAAATTAGTCAAAGGGATTGGGAGCGCTATCGATAGCGCAAAAACAAAGGAAAAAATACCGATAATTCTTTCCCATGTCTGCACGCTGATATAGGTCATGCGCGGCTGCATACGGTTCTCAATTTTCTTGAGCCAAGGATTTGCTTTTGTAACTATTTTTTCAAGACTGGATCGTTTGATTGATTTTTTTTCAATCCAAATAGGTAACCATGGTGCGCGCATACCAAGAATCATTTGCACTGAAAAAATGAATAGCGGGATAGAAAATAGCGTTGTGTATCCCGGTGGTACGGGTACTGGAAGGCATATTGGTAGTGCGGCGATGGCCATGAGGATACCAAAACCACGCTCATGTAGCGCATTCTTGATTTCACCTACAGTCATTGCCTCTTTTGTATTTTCTACGACGACAATTGCTAGAAAATCAGAAGTAGGGCGCTCTTTGATTGTCATGAGTTACTCCTATTTGGACACTGAATGCTAACCAATTAACAAAACTTAGATAAGTTATTCATATCGAAGTGCATCGACTGGTTTCAGTGAAGCAGCTTTCTTGGCAGGATAAAAACCGAAGAATATGCCAACTGCCGAAGCAAATAGAAAAGCTAAACCGATCATACCTAGTGTAATGACAATGAGCATATCAGCAACTTGGCTGACTACCCATGCACCACCAATACCCAGTAACAAACCAATCAACCCACCCATAAAACAGATCATCATAGCCTCAAGCAGAAACTGAGTAAGAATTGCACGCTGATTGGCACCGATTGCCATACGAATACCAATTTCCCGGGTACGTTCAGTCACAGATACTAGCATAATATTCATAATGCCAATGCCACCGACCAATAAAGATACTGATGCGATGGCGCCCAATACCATCGACATCACTTTTGCAGCGCCTGTCGCAACATCAGCAAGTGCAGTTAAATTGCGAACAGTAAAATCATTTTCTTTACCTTTTGCGATACGATGGCGTTGGCGTAATAATTGAGTAATTTCTATTTCAGCGATATCCATTTCATCCGCCGACTTACACTGGACTAACATGAGTCGGATAGAGCCAGGAAACTGATTGCCGGTAATCTGTCTTTCACTGGTTGTAATCGGTATGAAAATATTGTCATCCTGGTCGCGTCCCGTTAGGCTTTGTCCTTTGGCCATTAGCACACCCACAACGAGGAAGGGGCGGTTGGTTATGCGTATAGTTTTTCCAACGGGATCTTCATCACCGAATAAGTTCTGTGCCGTGACTGATCCCAAAACGACTACACGATTCGCCGAACGCAAATCAGATTCTGTAAAGGTTGTACCCGATTCAATTTTCCAGTTACCTACCGAAAAATAATCAGGTGTTGTGCCTGTGATGATGGTGCTCCAATTTTTGGCGGCGTAATTGAGCTGCGCTGTACCCGAAATGACAGGCGCCGTTGCGCTGATTATCGGTAATTCGGCAATCGCTTGCGCGTCATGGATCGTTAAAGTTCTGATGCTACCGCTACCAAAGCTAAATCCTCCGGAAGATGTAGCGCCTGGGACAACGATAAAAAGATTACTGCCCATCTCAGCAATGGTTTGGTTAATTTTAGTTTGCGCGCCTTGACCGATGGATAACATTAAAACTACGGCCGCCACGCCAATAATCATGCCCAGCATGGTTAGCCCGGTTCGCAAGCGATTTTGACGCAAGGCGCGCAGTGCTTCGCCAATAATTGCAAGCAAATTCATTGTGTCAATAGCGATTAATCATCGGTAAAAATAAATGACAAGCGGTCATTAGGCCGGAAAAGTTCTGGAAAGCTTGTCTACAGTTGTGTTCGCATTGTTGTCCATATCATAAATGATATGTCCATCTTTTAGGCGAATTAGGCGCTTTGCATAAGCCGCAATATCATCTTCATGTGTGACCAGTACGATAGTAATACCTTGGTCGCGATTAAGCTGCTGAAACAGTGACATAATTTCACGACTGGTTTGCGTATCAAGATTTCCCGTGGGCTCATCAGCCAGAATCAGTGGCGGCTGGTTGATTAGTGCGCGACTGATTGCGACACGTTGTTGTTGGCCGCCTGAGAGCTGATTCGGTTGATGCATGGCAAAATTTTCCAAACCGGTGCGACGGAGAAGTTCTAACGCTTGTTTGCGGCTTTGAGAACGGCCGATGCCCGCGTACAGTAATGGTGTTGCCACATTATCTAGCGCTGTTACACGTTTTAGCAAGTTGAATCCCTGAAATACGAAACCGATCTTCTGGTTACGAATGCGTGCCAGTTCATCGTTAGTAAGTTTGGCGACATTTTTCTCGGAGAGCCAATATGACCCGCTTGTCGAGGTATCAAGGCAACCGAGTATATTCATCAGTGTCGATTTGCCCGATCCGGAATGCCCCATAATGGCAACAAATTCACCTTGATCGATGGTCAGATTGATATTAAACAGAACCTGATTCGTAATGGTATTCCCATTGGCGTCTTGCAAATTGTAGCTTTTACAAAGATCCTCAATTCTAATCAGCGAATGGCCGACATGATTGGTCTGAATCGATAGCATTAGAATACTCTTAATTTGAACTTACTTTCCGATTCCTTTTTGTCGGCAACTTCACTAATAATTACTTTATCGCCTGCTTTTATTTCACCATTGACGATTTCAGTGAAATTGCCATCAGTAATGCCAATGCTCACATTAACAGGAACGGGTCGATTCTCTGGCAAAAGATACACGACAGATTGATTGGCTGATTTTGTTTGTTTGCTGTTTTCACTCGATTCAATATCCTTCGGCTGATAACGCAGCGCTGCATTGGGCACACGCAAAACATTATCTTTTTGATTGACAACAAAATTGATATTGGCAGTCATACCCGGCAATAAGGTTCCATCATCATTATCAACCATGGCAACCACGTTGTAGGTAACGACATTCTCCTGAATTGTTGGATTGAGTCGAACTTGCTTCACTGTACCGGAAAATTTACGTTGCTGAAACGCATCAACGGTAAAGTTAATGAGCTGACCGAGATGTAATTGGCCGATATCGGCTTCAGCGACGCTGATGTTGATTTGCATTTGCCGGAGATCTTTGGCGATCTGAAATAAGATTGGTGTTTGGAAATTGGCAGCTACAGTTTGGCCGATATCTACATTCCGCGCGATGATTACTCCCGATATGGGGGACCGGATAACACTATAATTGAGATTAGTTTGGTCACGCGCAACTTGGGCCTTACTGATTGCCAGTTGCGCGCGTGCTACTTCCATTTCTTGCTCGATCATTTGTAATGCTTCAAGTGAAATGAACTCTTTTTCCTTCAGCAATTGATGGCGTTTCAATTTGCCATCAGCAATTCTCAAGCTTACTTGCGCATTGAGAAGATTTGCTTTGGATTGCTGCAATTGTGCCTGTAGTAGGGCTGGATCCAGTTCAGCCAGAATCTGACCCACTTCAACATGGTCGTTATAATCCGCATATAATTTAGCCACAGTACCGGAAACCTGAGTGCCGACATTGACAAGAACAACGGGAGTCAACGTGCCGTTAGCAGAGATGGATTGTATGATATCCCCCCGTTCAATGCTCCGGGTTTTATATTGATTTTCTGCTGATTCTTTTTTTCCGCCACTAGCCCAGTAGTAGGCGGCGGGGACAAGAATCATAAGTAAAACAATGATAATTCGTTTAATGTTAACTGTTAACATTTAGAGAAACTTGATGGAATGCAACTCGAAGATAAATAGTAATCAAAAGAATCGTTTAGAAAATTTAGTGAATGTATTGGTGCAGATTGCCTAATAATAGTGAGTGCTTTTATTTTTCTTTATCTTCCTCTGCTTTCAGCACTTGTATTTGTTTAAGCCGTGCCTCAACACTGGATAGCTGGTAAAAATTTCCGTTGCTGTTCTGCAGTGCGGTTTGCAATTGATCAAGCGCAGCTGCATAGTGTCCTTTCAACACATAAGTTTCAGCCAGCGCACGATGTTGCAGCATTCTATCACCTAATAAGGCGTAGCATTGGGCCTGTAAGCTAAACAGTTGCGGATCATTTGGAATAAGCAGTAATTGTTTGTTAATAAACTCAAGTGCTGTTTCAGTCTGTTTGTTTTGTATTAAAGCATGCGCATACCCCTGAATTAGTGCGCGATGCTGTGGATATATTTTTAATGCGCTTTTATAAATATCAAATGCTTCAGTAATTTTTCCATTACCCAGTTTGACCTTGGCTGAAAGTGTTTCAATCATGGCGCCCGCAATCACATTTTTATTTTCAACGCGTACTGTTTTTCCCAGTCGATGATTGGTTAACATTGCTGTAGAAGAATCACGCTGCAATATTTGATATAAATGTGCGAGTTCATGGTTTGCCTGTTTGTTTTTTTTATCCCGTAGTAGCGCATGAATATAACCATATCGTTCAACAGCTTCGTTGGTATATCGCTTCTCATCTAAACGTGATTTGAACTGCACAACCGCATCATGTGGTTTTCCCTGCATAGCACGTAATTTAGCGCGCACCAATAAAAAATCGATACTATCGGGAACTTGGCGGTATGGCATTTCGCGAATGCGATTCTGGATATCTGCAATACGCTCATAAGTGATGGGGTGAGTACGTAAATACGAAGGCGCACCATTTTCATGAAATCGTCCCGCTCTTTGCAGACGTTCAAAAAAAGTAGACATTCCTTGCGGTTCGAACCCTGCATCGAGCAGGATACTTAAACCGATCCGGTCCGCTTCTTTTTCATGCTTGCGGGTGAAATCCAATTTTGACTGAATGGCACTGGCCTGGGAAGCAACCAATATGGCTTGACTTGCTTGCGGATTAGAGCGCGCAGCAATAATAGCGACTGCAAGTGTCGCTATCGACTTTATCAAATCGAACTTCTGTCCGGCAATCATACGCGCCAGATGTTTTTGTGTCACATGGGCAATTTCATGCGACATCACGGCCGCCAGTTCCGATTCACTTTGTGCGGCGATGATCAATCCGCTATTGAAACCCATGAACCCGCCAGGTAATGCGAATGCATTGATGGATGAATCCTGGATCGCAAAAAATTCAAATGATTGCACTGCACTGGTTTCATCAGAATTGGAAATTAATTTATGACCAAGATTGCTAAGATAACTGGCTATCTCAGGATCATCCAAATAACTCGGGTCCGCGCGAATCTGGCGCATGATTTGCAGGCCAATCTGACGCTCCTGATAGGGAGTGATGGTAGCCTGTGATACATCGCCCAGATCAGGTAATTCGTGGGCATAGCTATTGACGGGAAACAGGAATAGTTGCGCGATTATCAGGTAGACAAATTTCATGACAATAGGATGTCTATTTATTATTCAAGTTCCATCAATCCTATTCATCTCTGGGTTATGTCGACCAGACTTTATAGCTGGATGTAATCGGGTAATGCCATGCCGTGCCAAAATCGCAATGCGTAATACGAATTCCCGGAGGAGACTGGCGGCGTTTATATTCATTTCTATGAATTAAGTGTATGACTTTCTGCACGTCAGCTTCGTTATAATTCAGCGCAATAATTTCCGTGGGTGAATAATTATTTCCGACGTAAGCTTCTATAATTGCATCTAAAATTTCATATGGGGGCAAGTTATCTTGATCCGTTTGATTGGGCCGTAACTCGGCGGAAGGCGCGCGTTGAATGATGCGCTCCGGAATGACCCGGCTAATTTGATTGCGGTATTCGCAGAGCGCATAAACCAGAGTCTTACTGACATCTTTGAGTACTGCAAAGCCACCTGCCATGTCGCCATACAACGTGCAATAACCAACCGCTATCTCGGACTTGTTGCCAGTAGTCAATACAATCGAGCCCGAATGGTTTGACAGCGCCATCAGTAATGTACCGCGTATGCGCGCTTGTAAATTCTCCGTCATGGTATTCGTTGCGGTGGAATCAGAGAGAATTTGAAAATCGCTTTCGATATTTAACAAAAACTGATCAAACAATAGTTGGATACCGCATTCGAGGAGTTCAATACCCAATATTTCGGCCATTTCATGGGCGTCTTCCAGGCTGATATTGGTTGTGTACTGCGAAGGCATCATGACGGCTTTGACTTTGTCCGCACCCAATGCGTCGACCGCAATCGCCAGTGTCAGTGCCGAATCTACCCCGCCGGAAAGACCTAACAGTGCGCCAGGAAAATGGTTCTTACGGACATAGTCTTTAACTCCTAAGCATAATGCCTGATAGATGCTGGCTATGGGAAGTTGCGGGGCTGCCAGTTTAGTTTGTATGGGTTGATTGTTGTGAATATCGATTAATTCGATGGTTTCAACAAACTCACCGAGTTGATGGGTTAACGCCCCTTGCCGGTTCATTGCAAAAGAAGCACCATCAAAAACCAGCTCATCCTGTCCACCGACCAAGTTAGTGTGGATAATGGAGATGCCAGTTTGTTCAATAAATCGACGGGTAATCTGATAACGGGAAGCTTGCTTGTTGATACGGTAAGCCGAAGCGCTCAGTACTAACAACATATCAAGATCGGAGCAATCTGCTGCAAGGAGCGAATTGCTCAACCAGAAGTCAGCGCAGATCGCAATGCCAAATTTAACCCCATCCAGTTCAAATACACACGATTCAGTACCGGTATCAAAATAATACGATTCGTTAAAGAAAGGAGATTGACTGAGAATTCTCTTGTAATAGGTGTGAGAGATTTTGCCGTGGTGAATCACGGAAACGGCATTATATAGCTTGCCTTCCTGAAAACTGGGATAACCTACAACTAATGTTATGTCATCAATAGCTTTGATTAATTCTGTTAATGCATCGTTACAAGATTGACAGAAAGTTTCGCGTAATAATAAATCAGCAGGCGGATACCCGGATAGCGCCAGCTCGGGCGTTATTACCAGCTGAGCACCGGCTTGTTTCGCCTGATTTACCGCATCCAGTATCTTTGCAGCATTCCCTGTGATATCGCCAACGGTGCTATTAATTTGAGCGATGGCAATGCGCATAAGGTGCCGGAAGTATTGTTTTTGGCTAAAAAGGGAGTTGAGCCTCCGGTTTTGCCTGCAGAATATTATGACGAAAATCTTCCTGAATGCGTTTCAAGGCTGCCTCATTATCAGCTTCAAAGCGTAATACGATGACCGGCGTAGTATTAGAAGCACGCGCCAGACCAAACCCATCACTGTATTCAACCCGCAAACCATCAATGGTGATTACTTGCTGTGGATTCGTGAAAACTGCATTTTTTTGTAACTGTGCAATCAGTGTGTGATTTTCCCCTTCAGCAACGCGAACCTGAAGTTCCGGTGTGTTAATGCTATCGGGCAGATTATTGAGAGTGATAGTGATGTCTGCTTCACGACTCAGCAATTCGAGCAGTCGTGCACCGGCATATAAGCCATCATCAAAACCGTACCAACGTTCCTTGAAAAATAAATGACCGCTCATTTCTCCTGCTAATAATGCCTTCGATTCAATGAGTTTTGCTTTGATGAAAGAATGACCGGTTTTCCACATGACCGGCACGCCGCCATGCTGACTGATCCAGGGCGCCAGATTCCGAGTACATTTCACATCAAAAATAATTTTGCCACCAGGATTCCGCGACAATACATCCGCTGAAAACATCATGAGCTGGCGATCAGGATTGATAATATTGCCATTCTTTGTAACGATACCAAGGCGGTCACCATCGCCATCAAAAGCCAGCCCAATTTCCGCATCGGTGGTTTTCAACGCCTGAATCACGTCGTTCAGATTATCAGGTACAGATGGGTCCGGGTGGTGATTGGGAAAAGAACCATCCACCTCGCAGAATAGTTCGATTACTTCACAACCCAGGCCGCGATAGAGCGCCGGTGCAAATGCACCGGCTACACCATTGCCACAATCAACGACTATTTTGATGGGACGAGTGAGTTTGATATCAGCAGTGATCCGTTCAATATACGCATTGACGATAGCATGCTCGGAATAATTGCCTGCGCCCTGTGCGAGGTCGTTATTTTCGATGCGCAAACGCAACGCCTGGATTGTGTCAGCCGCCAAAGTTTCGCCGCCAAGTACAATTTTAAAGCCATTGTACTCAGGCGGATTATGACTGCCGGTAACCATCACCCCGGAATATTGACATAACTCATGTGCGGCGTAGTAAAGCATGGGCGTCGCGACCATGCCAACATCGACTACATGAATGCCACTTTTTTGAATGCCGCGAGCAAGTGCTTGCGACAATTCAGTTCCTGATAACCGGCCATCCCGGCCGATGGCGATAGTTGTCAGATTTCTTGCGCGAGCTTCGGAGCCAATCGCATGGCCTATTTTTTCTACATTATCAACGGTGATCGTTTTACCAACAATGCCGCGAATGTCATACGCCTTAAAAATTTCATGAGGAATTGCGTGCATAATTTTTTCTCGTTGAAAGAATGATTGTTGATAAAAAGCGATGAATAGTTACTGACAAATAGCTATGACCAATTAATCATTGGAATGCAAGTTCTCTTCAGAAATCAAACCGCTTTAATGGTGCCCAGCGACAGCGCCGCCTTTAAGCGTATAGTGCGTGCCGCAATAAGGGCATAGCGCTTCGCCCGTTGCTTCAATCGGAAGAAAAACCCGCGGATGCGAGTTCCACAACATCATGGCCGGCGTGGGACAATGCAATGGCAGATCATCGGTCGTAATTTCAATTTCACGTGCTTTGTTATTGGCTTGTTGATTCATAAAATATCTCCAATGTAACTGATTAAACGAAGGTAAGCCAATCGGCGTGATTTTTAGCTCTGCCTTTGACGCAATCAAAGAATAGGGTTTGTATTTGTGTGGTGATTGGCCCGCGCTTGCCGGGTCCAATCATGCGATTATCGAGTTCGCGAATCGGTGTCACTTCAGCAGCAGTGCCGGTAAAGAATGCCTCATCCGCACAATAAATTTCATCGCGCGTAATTCGTTTTTCGATGACTGGAATACCGATTTCAGCGGCCAAATCAATCACAGACGCACGCGTGATTCCTTCCAGGCATGAAGTTAAATCAGGCGTGTAGAGTTTGCCTTGTTTGACGATGAAAATATTCTCTCCCGATCCTTCAGCCACATAGCCTTCCACATCCAGTAACAGCGCTTCATCGTAGCCATTCAATCCAACTTCTTGATTGGCCAGAATCGAATTGGCATAAGTTGTGACCGATTTGGCGCGACACATGTTGATGTTGACATGATGCCGGGTAAAAGAAGAAGTTTTGACACGGATCCCATTTTCAAGGGCCTCTGGCCCTAAGTATGTTCCCCATGGCCAAGCGGCAATGGCCACGTGAGTGGAAAGCGTTTTGGCGGAGAGTCCCATGGCTTCAGCACCATAGAAAGCGATTGGACGGATATACCCGGAGACAAGCTTATTCTGTTTGACCACATCACATTGCGCTTGCATCAAAGTTGCCTTGTCATAAGGCATTTTCATCATAAAAATATGCGCAGAGTTGAATAAGCGGTCAGTATGCTCCTGCAAACGGAAAATCGCCGGTCCTTTCGCAGTTTCATAAGCACGCAACCCTTCAAAAACACCCAATCCATAGTGCAAGGTATGGGTTAAAACATGCGTATTGGCATCCCGCCAGGGAACCATCTTCCCGTCATACCAGATTACACCATCACGGTCAGCCATCGACATTCAGCAACTCCCGATAAATATTCTAAAAACCATATTCTAACGTATTTTTAGCGCAGCGTTGAATCACGGCAGTATAAATAGACTTCTCCTAAACAGTTCAATTAATTTGTTTGTGAAAATTTTTCTCGAATATCCAACGCATAACGGGTTTAAACTGGAATTACATCGCTTGCCTTATTTTTGCCGTGGCCCATGAGAAGAATTTTAAGGTAGCTTGTCATATAGTGCTTTCTTTTGAGTATAGATCGTTGGGGTAGTTAAATTAAATTCATAGTGAGCAGTGCGAAAATACACAGGATGTCTAAACGAAGTGTTGTATTGTGAACGCCGGCTCCGCGTTTCGCTGTATGGAACGAATTACTTCTTAAACTTAACCGCTGAAGTTGGATTTAATCAAGGAAATTAATTGTATGGCTCTTACAACTCAACAACAAACTTCAATTCTTCAACTTACTCAGGTAATGTTTAATACTACTCCTGGTGCGATTTATTTAGATGCTCTCGGTGCGCAATTGATGGATGGAAAATCATTTGCTGATCTGGCGCAATTTTTGTCTGGAACTAATTTATTCGTTGGGCCTATATTTAATGACGATTATCCTAGTTCCCTCGCAAGGTCCTTTGTGAATGACTTGGTAGGTGATCATGCATCGACTGATAATAAAACAGGGGCGATAAATTATATTATTGATAAGTTGGCAGCTGGGGCTACGCAAGCCGAAGTGGTTTCAGAGCTGACACAAGCACTTTCTGTTATTCCTGCTTCAGACCCTAATTGGGGAGAAGCTTCAGCTTACTATAACATCCGCATTGCCGAGAAAGTTGTATCGAGACTGGTGGGCAATAATACAATTACTGGGGAGGACGCAGTGTTTGCGATTAACCACATGCTTACTCAAATGGCTGCCGGACAGACTTTTGGCGCAATGGTCGAATGGGCGATCAACGCGTTAGACCATACTGATCACGCTGACCCCGTCTGGGGTAATGCGGCAGCATTGTTTGATAATCGTATGGAGGTTTCGCGATATTATTCGGTTGACAAAATCGGTGTAGCCACCAATCCATTGTCAATGCAATATTTGCTGACTCAGATGACATCCGGTGGAACTTTTAAGGAAATAACCGGGAAAGCAACTTTACTAAGAGTGTTAAGCGACTTTCCTAACACCATACCGGATGCATCCCAAAGCTCTACAGCTCTGGCTAAAATTCTGGAAGATGTGACAGCAGACGCTGCTACGGTTGTGACAGCCAAAGCTGCGATCGACAATTTTCTTAAAGGTAACATCAATATACACGGTCTCAATGGCAGCAATGGTTTTCGCCTGAGTGATGGGACAATGCTTGATTTCTCCGACTATAGAGTGAGTAGTGCCGGAGACTTTAACGGCGATGGATTTGATGATTTGATGATTGGTGCAGATTATTCTGATCCAAGCGGCTTTGTATCTGACACCAGCTTCATCGTATTTGGCAAATCTTCAGGGTTTGGCGCTACGCTGGATCTATCCAGCGTGGATGGCAGCAATGGCTTCCGTCTTGATTGGTTAGCAGAGGAGAAAAGCTCTGAAGGATTTTCGATCAGTAATGCCGGAGACGTCAATGCAGATGGTTTTGATGATTTGATCATTGGCGCCTTATTATCCAAATCAGATAGCCGTGATCCAGGCGCTGTCCACGTAATCTTTGGCAAAGCCGCCGGATTCACTGCCGCGTTGGATTTGTCCAGTTTAGACGGGAGCAATGGCTTTCGTATGAATGGAGCTGTTGTCGGTGAAGATCTAATAGACTTTGTTAGCAGTGCGGGGGATTTTAACGGTGACGGCTATGATGACATGATCATTGGATCGCCTCTAGCTAATTCCAGTTATCTGGTTTTTGGCAAGGCTTCTGGGTTCGATGCAGTGCTGGATTTGTCTAATTTGCATAGTGACCAGGGTTTCCGTCTGAATGGAGTCGCCTCGGGTAGCTCTGTTAGTACAGCCGGCGATATGAACGGGGACGGTTTTGATGATTTGATTATTGACGCTAGCTCTAGCTATGTGGTGTTTGGCAAAGCTACAGGATTCAATGCACCACTCGACTTATCCAGTCTAGACGGGAGCAATGGTTTTCGTTTGGATGGCGCAACCGAGGGAGATAATACCGGATATTCAATCAACACTGCAGGCGATGTGAATGGAGATGGGTTTGATGATGTGATTATTGGTGCTCCCAACGCTGATCCGAACGGAAAATATTCCGGTTCCAGTTATGTGGTATTTGGCAAAGCTTCGGGATTCAATGCTGTACTGGGTTTATCCAGTTTGAATGGTGGCAACGGCTTTCGTTTGGATGGAGAGAGAGCATATGGCGGTGCTGGATCTTCAGTGGGCAGTATTGGAGATTTCAATGGAGATGGATTCGATGATGTGATTATTGGTGCACCTTCCGCTGATCCGGACGGATTTAGAGTGGGTGTAAATTACGTGGTATTTGGCAAAGCCTCGGGTTTTAGTGCTTCTTTGAATCTGTCCAGCTTAGACGAAAGTAACGGTTTAATCCTGAAAGGATTACAAGCAGATGACAGATTGGGCCATTTTATCAGTGACGCTGGCGATGTTAACGGTGATGGATTTGATGATTTGATCATGGGTGTTTCAGAGGGCCGTCTGAATGGTAGTATTTTAGATCCCGGTTCGAGCTATGTCGTATTTGGCGGAAACTTTACCAATGCAGTAACATTTCTGGGAACACCTGGGGTTGATAATTTCTCTGCAGGAACTGCATCATCAGAAAATGTTGTCGCAGGCGATGGCAACGACTTGATGATCGGTGGTGGTGGCGCGGATGTATTTCATGGTGGTGCAGGTGATGACATTATCAAGGTATCCGATTCTGGCTTCCGGTCATTGGACGGGGGTGCTGGCAACGATACGCTGGCAGTGACAGGTAGTGGCTTGAACCTGAATCTGGTCAATGTGCGTGGCAAGATCGATGGCATTGAAGCCATCGATTTGACTGGTATCGGAAACAATACACTGACTTTAACTGCATTGGATTTGCTTAACTTGTCGGATACCAGCAATACTTTAAAAGTTAATGGTAATACCGGGGATGTAATAACTGGACTTAGTAGCGGTTGGACGGATGGTGGAATTACCGGCGATTACCACACATATACCCTTGATGCGGCAGTGTTGCTGGTTGGAATTAATGTGATGACAGATTTTATTTAATCGATAAAGGATGATCGCGATGTTCAATGATATTGATTTCAACTTAACTATAAATGATTTGTTAACGCCGAGTATTTCAAATACTATTTCTGGGGCAGAACCTTATGATCAGTATGGTAATTTTGCCTGGGATCTTTTCCCTCATACGAATTATTCAAGTACACTCACTTCAGTAAAATCTACTTTCAAAATCGATGATGAGATTGTATTCTTTTATTTTGATGAGCCTGTAAGTGCCGGAAAGGGTGACATTATTATCAGCAGCGATAAGGATACGCGATACATTGATGTTAATGACACCAGTCAAGTTATATTTGGCCCACAAGGCTACAATTCTAAAAGCCCTTTTTTACAGAATAGAGAGTTTGGTGTGGTAACTATAAATCCATCGACGGATTTGCTGCTGGATACTGCTTATACAATACAAATTACAGATGGTGTTTTCCTGGATAGCAGAGGAAATTCGCAGGCAGGCTTTAATAATGCATCCTTTAAGACGATTGATTCATCTCCCAACCTATATTCTTTTAACTTATTATTTTTTTCGATCGATGGTGATATCCAACTTTACTTTGATGAAGCTGTTAAAGCAGGAGCTGGCGATATTGTAATTAGCAATGGCAGCGATGTTAGGACTGTCGCTATTGACGACGTTAGTCAGGTTAGCTTTGATAATGACATTGTGACTATAAATCTCGCAGATGATTTGTTGCCTGACACAAAATATGTGCTAACAATGGGAAGTGGAGTAATTACTGATATAGCAGGCCATCCAAACATTGACTCATTGAATTCATTTTACAAAACAGCCCCTGCGATTTCTCAATTACTACTTGTTGAGAGTAATCCTAGAGATGGTTCATCAACTTTTAAAGCTGATGATGACATCACACTACGTTTTAATGAGGCAATTAAAGCAGGAGCTGGCAATCTTGTGTTCAGTAACGGTAGTGATACACGAGTTATCGCTATAAATGATAAAAATCAAGTAACCTTTGATGGCGACAATGTAATCATCAATCCGACAAAAGATCTGATTCCAGGAACGACTTATACGGCGCAATTGGCGAGTGGTGTGATTATCGATAAAGCAGGCATTCCATACACTGGTTTTACTAATGCTACTTTCTCAACGATTGATTCTGGTCCATTTTCATTTTATGAATCGGGTCAAAGATTTGATAATATTAAAATGGATCAAGATATTGGATTTTTTTTTGATGAAGAGGTGATTGCAGGAAATGGAAATATCATTATCAGCGGTGGCTCTGATATACGAACGATTGATATCAAAGATACCAGCCAAATTACTATTGAAAGAGATATTTTAACTATCAATCCCACAGCGGATTTGGCCCCAAATACGACTTATACTGTACAAATTTCTAATAATGCAATTGCTGATATAAATGGGAATATTTTGCCAGCAGACAGCTATCTGATTATTTTGGGGACAATTGATTCTGCCCCATTGCTTGTTGGCAGTTATCCAAATAATGGCGGGAGCATTAAATCAGATCAACCGATCGTACTGAGGTTTGATGAAAAAATTAATGCAGGAAGCGGTGATCTTGTTCTCAGTAATGGGGCAGATATCCGAAGTATTGCTATGACTGATAGTAGTCAAGTTACTTTTAATGGCAGAAGTGTAATTATCGACCCAAACGATGATTTAATGCCTGGCGCAATCTATACAGCGCATATGGCGAGTGGTGCTATTACGGATTCGGAAGGTAATGCGTACAATGGTTTTTCAGATGCATTTTTTTCTGTCAACGAGATAGCTTTAGTTGGATAAGTCCTGATTGTACAAAAAATCTGAAATAGAGGAGGTTTCCGAGCTTTAACAGGCCGTTGAAAAACGTTTTCGAGGCAGCCGATGCAAGGCAAAAACAGGCGAAAAAGCGCAGTTTATGCGTAATAAATGAGCATTTTGAGCCTGTTTTTAACACCGTAGCGGCAACGCAGATAGTTTTTCAACGGCCTGTTAAATAGGAACTATCCCTGCATCAAGGCCGATCGTCGAAACAAAATACTCTCGAACCCAAAAAACCTTGCCAATGACATTCATCACTCGGGCTTCGAGGCACCTCGCTATCGCAACTGCGCTCTAAGTCTTTGATGTGCCCCATCACGTTTGATACCGCAAGCTCGTGGAATCTCTCTCGCAAATGCTTGTGTAACACCCCAAATATCCGCTTTCTGGGCTACTTCGGAACATGAATACACACCAACTTCACAGTTAATAGCGCATATAGATTCATCTTTTTCTGTTTTAAAGCCTGTTTAAACCCGATTGCTCTGATTCCATTATGCGGTAGACTATCAATTCAGTCTTGATTGTGTTAAATA
>ERZ1292630.599-Hain-H41-02um-R3-599-length-36918-cov-6_pt1 | contig 36918 bp, 27 predicted proteins | sample MGYA00564408_ERZ1292630 | MGnify/ENA primary metagenome ERZ1292630 (study PRJEB36523, sample SAMEA6512641) | groundwater metagenome | collected 2019-01-08 | study: AquaDiva: Metagenomics assemblies of 32 groundwater samples
ACCGCCAGTCGTTTCACTGGAGCATGGAACTGCATCCGCCATGGGGATTGCTCGCGCTGCTCGCGGCCGCGCTGCTGTTGCTTGCCACGCTGACGGCGCTGGCGAGCGGCCGGCGCGCGCTGGGCGTCGATGTGGTGCGGGCGGTGAGGGAAGATTGGTGAGGCGTGAGAAGCTGTCCCCTTGCCGCGAGTCACCGCGAGCTAGACATCTGTACGCATAATGCGTATGATTGTACGTTAAATGCGTACAACTGCTCATACCGCCACACGCTCCAAACCGCTGCCGGCCGCGGCGTCGCTCGCATCCGCCTTATTCGGAAAGTCGATGCAGGCGATCCTGGCTACGCTCTACGGCCGGCCCGACGAGGAATTCTATCTGCGCGAGCTTGCGCGCGTGGCCGCGACCACGGCCAGCTCGCTGCAGCGCGATCTTGCGGCGCTGGTCGGCGCCGGCATCGTCCTGCGCGCCGTGCGCGGGCATCAGGTCTATTTCCGCGCCAACCGCGCCTGTCCGGTATTCGATGAGTTGCGCGGTCTGGTGGTAAAGACATTTGGGGTTGCGGATGTATTGAAACAAACGTTGCAGCCGCTTTCCGACGGTATCGATGTGGCATTTGTCTATGGATCCGTGGCGCGCGGCGAGGAACGCGCCGCGAGCGACATCGATCTGATCGTGGTGGGAGATGTTTCGTTTGGCGACGTGATCGAGGCGCTCACGCCGGCGCAGCGGAAGTTGGGGCGGGAAATCAACCCGACGGTGTTCTCGCCGGTGGAGTTTGCCGACAAGGTGCATGAAGGTAATCACTTCGTGTCAACGGTGCTTGCCGAAAAACAACTATTCGTGATCGGAGGTGCAAATGAGCTTGAGAGCGTGGTTCGCAAAAGGCGCGCTGCAGGCGCACAAGCCGTCAACAAAGGAAATCGCCGGCCTGCTCGCGTTGGCCGATCGAAATCTCGCTGACGCGGGCGTTCGCGGACTGAGCGCGGAGGGGCGATTTCAATTCGCGTACAACGCAGCCCTTGCCATGGCTACTGCGGCCCTGCACGCCGCAGGGTATCGCACCAACTCCAATGTTCCAGGGCACCATGCGGTTACGGTCGAGTCTCTGGCGCACACCATTGGGGTCGATGCGGCACTGGTGCGCAAGCTCGACGCATTTCGCCGCAAACGCAACCGAGTTTCGTACGATGCCCCGGCGGCTGTGTCCGCCAAAGAGGCTGCCGATATGCTGTCGCTGGCAGCGCAACTCAGGCACGATGTCGAGGCGTGGATACGCGCCAAACATGCTGCGCTGATATGACCCGGGACAAGCGCTTGTGTTGCAGTCGGAGCCCACAGTTTAACGATCACAGAATAGCTCTGACGCCAAGAGTAAATGGGCCAGCGGTGCCGAGCGCGTCGCGTTCCTGTTCCGCCACTACCGCGAACTCACCAGCCTGCCGCCGGGGAAATAGGGCGGTGCCGGCCTAGACAAGTAGCGAGCTTGTCAATTTTGATAAGACAACACGGCGGAAAGCAAGGACCCGCTTGGGTTACGTTCTTTTAAAAGTTCAAGAATTGTGGCGGTACGGGTATGCCGCCGCGGGAGGCCTGGCGCGAAGGTTTGGGAGTGGGCAATGAAGGGTAGGGCGGTATGGCTATTGGTGATGATCGGCTGCGCGTGGCTGTGCGATGCGGCCGTCGCGCAAGACTATGCGCAAGTGAAGCCCGGCTATGAACTGCAATTCCCGCGCGATCACGGCAGCCATCCGCAATTCCGCACCGAGTGGTGGTACCTCACCGGCTGGGTGAAGGATGCCCGCGGCGGCGACCTGGGCATACAGATCACCTTCTTTCGCAACCGCCCGCGCGTGGCCGAAGACAATCCGAGCCGCTTCGCGCCGCGCCAGCTCCTGTTCGCGCACGCGGCGCTGGCCGATTCCAGGACGGGAAAATTGTTGCACGACCAGCGCGCTGCGCGCGCCGGCTTCGGCCTGGCCGAGGCGCAACAGGGGCGCACTGACGTGGCCATAGACGATTGGTCGCTCAGGCAGACCCCGAGCGGCTACAGCGCCAGCGTAGCGGCGCGCGAATTCGCCTACGCGCTCGAGTTCAAGCTTACCCAGCCAGTTCTGCTGCAGGGCGATCGCGGCCTGAGCCGCAAGGGGCCGCGCCCGGCGCAGGCGAGCTACTACTACAGCCAGCCGCATCTGGCGGTTTCGGGTTCGATCACGGTCAAGGGTGAGAAGCGCGAGGTCAGCGGCACAGCGTGGCTCGATCACGAGTGGTCTAGCGAATACCTTGCCGCGGAGGCGGCAGGTTGGGACTGGATCGGCCTGAACCTTGCCGACGGCGGCGCGCTGATGGCTTTCCGCATGCGCGACCTGCAGGGCGGCACGCTCTGGGCGGGCGGCGCGCTGCGTGCCGCAGACGGGCGCGTGCGTGTGCTTGCGCCGGGCGAAGTCCGTTTTGAGCCCCTGCGCCGCTGGCGTTCGCCGCGCACCCAAACCGAGTATCCGGTCGCGCTGCGGGTGCAGGCGGGCAATATCGAATTCGAACTCGAACCGATGATGGACGACCAGGAACTCGACTCGCGCGCGAGCACCGGCACCATCTACTGGGAAGGCGCGGTGTCGGCGAAAAGCGGCGACAAGCTACTGGGCTTCGGCTATCTCGAACTGACCGGCTACTGGCGGCCGCTGCGCTTGTGAGGCGGGCGTGATCTTCGGTGAATGGCTGGCGCTGGCGGCGATCGCCCTGGCGGTCGGATGTTTCATCGGCGCCGTGGGCGTGGGCGGCATCCTGCTGATTCCGACCCTGGTCTGGCTCGGCGGCGTGCCCATTCATCAGGCTACGGCTACGGCGTTGGTCTCTTTTCTGTTCACCGGGCTCGCGGGCACCTGGCTGTTCCAGCGCCGCGGCTCGATCGACTGGAACATCACGCGGCCGGTACTCGCCGGAGCCCTCGTTTTCAGTTACCTGGGGGCCAGGGTGAACGCCATGGTCGATGCCCATGCGCTGACGCTGGTCATCGCGCTCATCATCGTCTTCGCCGGGGCTTACATTCTGCTGCCCGCGCGGCGCGAACAGGCGGGCTACCGCGACGGCCGGTCCCGCCGGCAGCAGTTGTTGCTCTTGCTTGTGGGCGCCCTCGCGGGTTTCGGCTCCGGCCTGTCCGGCGCGGGCGGACCGCTGTTCTCGGTGCCGATGATGCTGGTATTGGGTTTCGTCCCGCTCGCCGCCATCGGCGCGAGCCAAGTGCTGCAGATAGTCGCCGCGCTGTTCGGCACCTTGGGCAATCTGCAGTTTGGCGCTATCGATTTCCTGCTGGCAGCGTGGATAACGCTGTTCGAACTGGCGGGCGCGGCGGCAGGCGCCCGCGCCGCGCACGCCGCCAGCGTGACCGTATTGCGGCGCACGGCCGCGGGCTTGTGCGTGCTGACGGGCCTGCTCATGCTGGCGCGCGCGCTCTAGAAACGAAGAGATACCAATTCGTCTTGCAGGAATGCGCGGATTTTCGAGGACGACTATGACAGCGGGTTCCGCTTGCCCGCCCTCTGCGCCGCATGCGCCAACTCTACGCCGAGCGGCGCGCGTATCCAGCTCCGGGACCACCACCGCAAGGGCTGCGCTACTCGGCCTTGATCCCTTTTTCCCGGATGACCTTGGCCCAAAGCGCCGATTCGTCTTCGAGCGTCTTGCGCAGCGCCTCCGGCGAGTCGGGCATGGGCACCATGCCGAATTCGAGCAGACGCCGGCGAAAGTCGGGTTCGTTAAGAATCGCGGTCACCTCCTTGTTCACGCGGGCGACGATTTCCCCGGGCGTGCCGGCAGGCGCGGCAAGCAGGAACCATTGACTGGTGTCGAAGCCGGATAGCCCTTGCTCATCCAGCGTGGGAATATCGGGGGCGGACGGCAGCCGCGATTTTGTGGAAAGGCCGATGGCTTTGATCTTGCCCGAGCGCACCTGCGGCAGTGTCGGCCCCGACCCCAGCACGGCCAGCGGCACCTGACCGCCGACCAGGTCGCTGATCGCCTGTCCGCCGCCTTTGTAGGGGATGTGTATCAGGTCGATGCCGGCCCGGTCTTTCAGCAATTCGCCGGTGAGATGCTGGCTGGTACCGGTGCCCGAGGTCGCGTAGCCGTATCGGCCCGGATGAGCCTTGGCGAGCGCGATCAGCTCCTTCAGATTGGACGCGGGCACCGAGGGGTGCGCCAGCAGCAGGATCGGCCCGCGCGCCACCGTCATGATAAGGCTGAAGTCCTTCAGCGGATGGTAGCGCAGGCCCGAATGCATGTGCGGCAGGAGGGTGAACTGGTCCGAGGGCGAAATCAGAATAGTGTAACCATCGGGCGCCGACTTGGTGACGAACTCCGCGGCAATCACGCCGGCGCCGCCCGCCTTGTTTTCGACCAACACCGATTGCCCCAGGGCCTTGGTCAACCGGTCCGCCATCGGCCTGGCGATCAAATCGGTTGTCCCGCCCGGTGGGTAACCGACGATCAGCCGTACCGGTTTCTGCGGCCAGCTTTGTGCCTGCGACAGCGTCGCCGCGAGCCAAAGCGTGATTGATGCGGTCAGGCGTAAGAAATTCATCGTCGTCTCCTCAATGGAACAGATAGATTGGGCTCGACCATGCCTGGTGGCCGTTTTCAAGCGTCACGCGCACATGGACCGGAGTATCTCCCTGGGGGGCAATCGGCAGGTCGCGCTCGAATGCGCACGCGAGATGCGGATTGCCGTCCGGCAGCCGGAACACGCGGATGCGCCGCCACAGCCCGCCGGCTTCGAATGAGGTGTCCTCGTAGCCTATGTCCTGCACGGCAAGCGACGCCTTGACGTGCGGTGTCGAAATCGCGAGCGTGCCGGCGTCGGCCGCTTCGAGCGTGATATCGGCGCCGGCGAAATTGCCCGTCGTCACCGATTCCCATTCGAGCCGGCTTGCGCCCGCGCGGCGCAGCTCTTTCTCCAGGTGCCAAAAATTGATCGGTTCGAACGACTCGATCGAGTTGCCGGAGAACTCGAGATGTCCGTCCCATGAGGTCATGCGGCCGCGACCACGATATTCCGCACCCTCCCAGATCACGCGGATGCGCCGGCCGAGTTCGGTCTTGGCGTAAGGGCGAAAGACTTCCACTGTCTTCTCGCCGCAGCGCAAATCGATGCGTTCGATGGGCGAGGAGGCTGCCACCGAGACCGAGATGCGCGCGCGTTCAGCCGAGGTCCGCACAATATCGCCCATCATCGCTTCGGTCACCGGCGCCGACACCGTGGCGCCGAGCTTCGGGTCGTCCTCGAAACGCTCGGCAGCGACGTCGAAGGTCGCGCGAACGTCGAGCAGCAAGCGCTCGCCGGTGGTGCCGTAGTGCCGGCGCCGCTTCAGGCAATCCCAGATCGCTTCGCGGCTGAGTTCGCTCGCGGCGAGGCAGGTCAGTCCGCCGTAGGCGCCGAACATCGAGGCGCCGGGGTGGCTTGCGCCGGGGCGTCCCTTGTGATCGTCGCTGTTGCACACCACGCCGACGCGATGGCCGAGGTCGAACGCATCGAACAAGATCCACTCGAACGTCCCCCAGGACGAGTGTACTTCGACGGATTTCTCTATCGTGCCGTCGTGCCCAGCGCGTAGGTCGGCGTAGCGCCCGCCGACATGCGCGAAGGCGAGGGCGTTTTCGCCTCCTGCGCGCAGCGCCTGGAACAGCTCATTCACGTGGTTGCAGTCGGTGTCGATATCGGACACGTCCTCGACCAGCGCGTGCGAAGAGCGGCGGATCGGACGCCCCTCCTCGAAGAAAAAGATGTTGCGGTCGCCGCCGAGCGCGGTGACCGGAGAGTATTCGTAGCCCGGCACAGTCACGAAGCGCCCCGGCGCGTTGAACTCGCGATACAGCTCGTTGAGTTCGTTCCAGAACGCCGTGGTGATCTGAAAATCATTGCCCTGGTGACCGACGAAGTCGCTGAACGCCCGGTCGCGGGCGAACAGAAAATAATCGCGCGCGGTGTTGGTGCCGATGGTTTCCTCGCTTTGCGCGTGGAAATCGCCCCAGTAGTGCCGGCGCGACGGAGTCCGGATCGCGCGCAGCGGATTGGAGACGGCGCGCGTCTGCTTGTTCTCGTCCGCCAATGCGATGCGCAGGTCGCCGGTTAACTGGACCTTCAGCCCTTCGAATACCATAGGGTGCGATGCGGGTGACGCGTCGATCCACTCGGGCAAGCCGGCAATCGGTAGCGAGGGCGCAAGACGAAAGCGCCCATGCGTGTGCGTCGTCGGATTGCCGCAGCGGTCTTCCGCGCGAATCGAAAGACGGAACGGCTCGTCGACGCCGACCAGCGTCGGCAGCACAAGCTTCCAGAGCGCCGGCTCGCCCGGAACAATGCGGATCTGCTTGCCTCCGGCGACATCGCCGTAGACGACGGCGCCGAACGGGTCAGCCTGCACCCTGACTTCGAAGGTCGGTTCCCGCAGCGACTGCACGCGCCAGCCGGCGGACCCCTGGCTCTTGTCGCCGAGGATCACGCTGATACGATCGCCCTCGGCAAGAAAATGCTTCATCACGTTGATGCGAATCGCCTTGAACCAGGGCCGGAATCCGCCGCGTGGATGGTATTCCGATACGAGCGTGGCGCCGTTCGAGGCGCTCATGGTGACGAAGTTGGGCGCGTTCGGCCGCTCGAACTGCGGCCGGCCGGAGTCGCTCGCGAAGCGGAACAGTATCCGGATGCTGCCTTGGTCGTCGATGCCGAACTTGCCGGCGGTGTAGGTGACGCGGATCGTTGCCATCGATCCCGCGACCAACTCGTCGGGACAATCGATCTCGACGCGCCCCAGCGTTTCCGGAGAATAAGGCAACCGGCTAATATGCGAATTACGAATACGTGACATCGATTTCCTCCGTGAAACAACAAGCCGCTTGATTGACCCAAGTATGAACTACGGCCTTAGGATGACCCGCCGGCTTTCCTCACCCTACAGAGCCCTTCCTTGAAAGCGGGAAAGCCAGAGATCGGGTCAAAGTACCTGCCCACGATTTCGTTGACATTGGCGTCTGCCCAGCCGTGAGAGACATCCACCACGCCCGCAAGCACTTGGTCCGTAATGTTTGCCTTCAGCCGAATGCGCCCGTGCGGGCTTTCCAGGTCAACCTCATCGTTCTGGCGGATGCCCTGCGCCGAGGCGTCGTCGGGGTGGAGGTTTACCACGGCAAAGGGCATGAGCTTGCGCAGCGAAGGCAGTTCCCGCAACTTGCTATGGGTAAACATGAGCACCCGGGCGCCGGAGTTGAGGACCAAAGGAAATTCGCGCGCGAGCTCGGGCGTGCTTAACGGGCTTTCCACGGGCTCGCGGTAACGCGGGAGCGGATCAAAGCCGTACTCTTTCAAGATCTGCGACGCGAGTTCGACTTTGCCGCTGGGGGTGGCGAAGCCGGGCTTGCCGTCGGCACGCAGCAAGCCTGTTTCGTATTTCCGGAACACCTCGGGTCCGGGCGCGGGCACGGTCACACCCTCTGCTCCCCCTTTGCGCAAATCTTCTACGGTCAGTCCCACTGAGCGCAAGATCGAATTCAGGGCTTGCGTCTCGTCACCGTCCCAGAACTCCTTGCCATGACCCAGGTGAGATCCCATTTCAAAGGCAATGACCCAGTCGGGCTTCGCCTCGCCCAATGGAGGGACCACGGGCTCGCGAAGGTAGATCTTGCGCCCGAAAATCGCGATCGGGTTCATCCTTTCCAGCGCCATGGCGGCGGGAAGAACCATGTCGACAAAATCGTGCGTCCAGGGGCGCAGAAAATAATCGGCCGCCACGGCAAATTCCAGCTTACCGATCGCCTCCTGGTAGAGCGCACTCTGCGGCCACATCATGGCATTGGCGCCAAACAGGACCATAGCCTTGATCCGCCCCTCCTCGACGTACTCGGGCAGCGGGTTCATCTGAATCTCCGAATTGAAACGAGCCCAAACCGGGAAACGATCCTTGTCGATGCGCTTCTCCCGCAACTTGGGGAAAAGATCGCGCTCCCGCGTAAACTCCGCGTTGCCGCCGAACATATCCAGCGGCAGGGGATGGGTGGGGATGGTAAGTCCTCCGGGCACGTCGAAATCGCCGGTGAGCGCCATCAGGCAAAGGATCGCCCGGTGGTTTTGCAGGCCATTGGACGAATGAACCGTCGCCGAAGCGCTGCCGATCCACGACACGGGCCGGTGCGCCGCAAGCAATCTGACCGCCTCTGCAACCCGTTGCGGCGGAACCCCGGTGATGCGCTCGACTTCCTCGGGTGTAAATTCTTCCGCATACTTGATGAGTTCAGGCAGACCCGAGGTCCAGCGCGACGCAAAATCGCGGTCGAAGAGCCCCTCTTTGACCATCAGGCGGATCATCCCCAGGGCCAAGGCGCCATCGGTTCCGGGTCTCAACCGCAAATGCAGGTCTGCGACCTGCTGCACCGTGGCCGTGATTCGGGGATCAACCACCACCAATTTCAGCCCCTGTTTCTTGGCCCGCTGAAGGCGCTCCATTTCAAACGGGGCGGTGTTGGCCAGATTCCGCGTCCAGATCAGACAGGTGCCGGTCTCTTTCGTGGGCCGTCCGCCACCGGTGACCAGCCCAAAGGTCAGTTGCGACGCCATCACCGTCGCACGGGAACAAAGCGAACTCTCGGTTCCGTAGTTGGGCGAGCCGAAGGTGTAGGCAAGGCGCTGTACCGCCGGACGCGGCTCCTTGGGGTCTCCGACGAAGAAGCCTACTTTCTCGGGACCGTATTTCGCTTTGACCGCGTTGAGCTTGGCGGCGATCGTTGCGTAGGCCTCGTCCCAAGAGATTCTGGTCCAGCCCGGGTCCGGGCTTCCTTTGGGCGTTGTGCGCTTCAGCGGATAGAGAAGGCGATCGGGATGGTACTGCTCTTCGAGGATGGCGAGACCCTTAACGCACAGCGGCCCGGCCGGGTAGTTCTCCCGATCCTCGACCCGCACTATACGGTCCCCTTTCAAGTGTAGCTTCATGCCACACTTGGGCACCTGGTTGCACATATCGCAATAGCCATACGCCACACGTTGCGCTTCCATCTCGAATCACCTCCTCTCAAGCGTCATTTGTCCGGCGGCCGGCCGGCTTTCAATCCGCCGGGCCGAGGCTGTCCGGAATGGTCAGGCCGGCCGCTCTTCAGTACCGACTCAGCCGCATACCGACAGCCGACTCAGCCGCAGTTGACCTATTGTACGATTATCCATACAATGATTCCAAAAAGCAAAAAGAGCGTGCATGCAGTTGCGTGCTGTCCCGGCAAACCCATCCACGAGCGGGACGGAGCCGGGCGACCGGTGCGCCGATCGTTTACCTACGCAGGAGGGATCATGAAATTCATTGGGCGTTTTGTGGTGGTGGCCATGGCCGCGCTGGCTCTCGGCATGCCTGCGGGCGGCGCCATCGCCGACGAATATCCGAGCAAGCCGATCCGTTTTGTCGCCCCGTATCCGCCGGGCTCGGTGACGGACATTCTCGCTCGCATCATCGGGCAGAAACTCACCGAGAGCTGGAAGCAGCCCGTGATAGTCGAAAACCGCGGCGGCGGCGGCAGCGTCATCGGCACCGATATCGTCGCCAAGGCGCCGCCGGACGGTTACACCATACTCCTGGTGGCGCCGGACCTGGCGATCAATCAAAGCTTGCGCAGCAAGCTGCCCTACGATGCGGAGAAGAGTTTCGCGCCGGTCACGCTGTTGGTGTTCGGCCCCACGGTCCTCTGCGTGCATCCGTCGCTACCCGTGAGCAACCTGCGTGAGTTGATCGCCTACGCCAAGGCCCGCCCCGGCCAGCTCAGCTACGCGTCCGGCGGCAATGGGACGGTCGGCCACCTCGGCATGGAACTGCTGAAACACATGGCGGGGATCGACATGGTTCATGTCCCTTACAAGGGCACGGCGGCGGTGGTAACAGCCGTCCTCAGCGGCGAGGTGCAGGTGGCGTTCGCGCAGATGGCGACCGTGCGTCCTCAATTCCTGAGCGGCAAGTTGCGTGTGCTTGCGGTCGCCAGTGGCGTGCGTGCACAGGCCATGCCGGACTTGCCCACGGTCGCGGAAGCGGGGCTTCCGGGTTTCAAGGCCGATGTGTGGTTCGGCGTGGTCGCGCCGGCGGGGACGCCGAGTGCGATTGTCTCCCGCCTGAACAGCGAGATCGGCAAGATCATGCGCATGCCGGACGTGCGGGAGCAGCTTCTGCCCCAGGGAATCGAGCCCATGACCAACACGCCGGAGGAGTTCACGGCCTTGATCCGTACCGAAATCGTGAAGTGGGCGGAGCTTGTCAAAAGAACAGGCGCCCGCGTTGATTAAGCTTGTACGAAGGACAGTACAATGCGTCACCTTTTAAACCGCTCTAGAAAACGCCGACTGCGCAAATGACCGTACTCAAACGGGGCCCGACCCCTTACTACCATCAGATCGAGTCTATCTTTCGCAACAAGATCGCCAACGGGGAACTCCGGGAAGGCGGACAACTGCCGTCGGAAGAAGAACTCACCAACAGTTTTCAGGTCAGTCGCGCGACCGTCCGCCAGGCCCTCCACAACCTGGAACGCGACGGGCTCGTGCGACGCGAGCAAGGGCGCGGCACATTCGTGACGAAGCCCGCCGATTCCGTCGCGCAGTTGAAGATGACTTGCCTCCTGGAGGACCTGATCGCGTTGGGGATTCCGGCCGAAACAACAGTCCTTGAGTCGGGCGTCGTCCGCGCCCCGCAGGCGGTCGCCGAGGCGCTGAAGCTGGACGCGGCCGGCGCGGCCTTCTCTTTTTTGAGGGCGGTGAAGGTGGAAGACGCCGCGTTTTCGGCGACCCGCGTCTATCTTCCTGTTTGGATCGGAGAAAAGCTGCGCCAGGAGGACCTGGCTGCGCAGCACTTGCTGCGCACGCTGTCGCGTCGCTGCGACGTGCGCGCGGAAGAGGCCGACCAGGTCCTGGAAGCGATAATGGCCGATGCGAACCAGGCTCTGCTTCTCGGCGTGGATGCCGGTAGCGCCCTTCTTTCGGTGACGCGCACTTCGTGCGATCGATCCCGGCAGCCGATCGAGCACAGCATCACCCTATACAGAAGCGATCGCGTCAGATTCATGGTGTCGCAGCGTCAGCGTCAGCGGCGGACGAGCGCCGACGATTGGGTGCTTTCCGCGCGCGGCGCCCGTAGCGTGGCCGCGGTGCGCGCTACGCAATCGTCCTGAGCGCAAGTGCTGGTGAACCCGATGTGGGGGGGCAAGTCATGGCGTCGTCGGTAACCCTCCGTTCTGCGGGCCGTTTTGATCTGATTCGCGCGAATGGCGGGATGTAAATGGATAACCGATAGAGGGAGATGCCAGATGACAAATGAAGCCGGTACGGAGTTCGACCGTTTCCTCGTGCTTTTCGATCACTTGGTGGAGATCACCAACGACTGGATTGCGCGCACGCCCGAAGACAAGCTCGATTGGGTCCCTGTCGATAACAAGAACGTCCGCTTCGGCGACCGCGTTTCGCTCGTTACGATCAAGAGCCTCTACATTCACACGGCGGTAGGTGAGCATCATTGGATCCGTAACCTGCGGGATTGCACTGATGGCGCGCTCGTGCCGGTGCCCAAGGATCCCGATCTCAGCGCTCAGCTAAGCGCGGGCGATTTTGTTGCTCGATGCGCAAGCATGCAGCGCGAGAATATGAAGATCCTGCGAGACCTCGACGAACGGCAACTGAAGCAACGCATTACGTTTGTGGAGCGGCAGTGGACGGTGATGGGGTTCTTGTGGGCGGTCTACGCCCATCGCGCCTACCATCTCGGGAACATCGACATCTATCTGCGCCAGTCGGACACCGCTGCCCCCGATTTTTTTCATTTTCACGGTGCGGAGATGGCCTGAAGCCGGGATCTATGAGCCCCGGCCACTCCAGTTCGTTCTGCCGCCAGGGCGCTTTCGCGGGGCCGGGTGAAGGCGTGCGCGCGGTCCGCAGGGGTACGCAACAGTGGTAATTGATTTACACGCCCATTATGTGCCGCCGGAGCTTGCCCAGCATCTGCGCGCGCGAGCACATGCGCCCCGCATAGAACGGCTGCCAGCCGGCGGCGAAGTGTTGCATTTGCCCATAGGCTCGCTTGCATTCTCTTCGGGCTATACCGATATCGATGAACGCACGCGGTTTCTGAGCGGCGTCGGGATAGATATGCAGTTGCTGTCGCTGCCGGGTCTGTTTGGCATCGACAGCTTGCCTCTCCACGAGGCCCAGCCCCTGGTGCGCCTGTTCAACGAGCAGGTGGCGCAGGTCTGTCAGCGTTTTCCGCAACGCTTTTTAGGCCTCGCGGCCCTGCCACTCGCTGACATGGACGCAGCGTGCGCCGAGCTCGAACATTGCGTCGGAAGGCTCGGCCTTTGCGGGGCGATCCTTCCGGTCAATGGCTTTCTTACCCTCGAACAGGCCGGGCGTCTTGCTCCGATCTTGCGCATGGCCGACGCGCTCAAGCTGCATATTTTCGTTCATCCCGGCCGTCGCCCTGACGAGTTTCCCGGAGATTCGAACGAAAAAGTGGCGCTTCCGTTTGCCGACAATTTTCTCCCGCGCCAGGCGCTCGCGGTGCAGTCTCAGGTGGCGAGCGCGATGATCACGTTGATTTTTTCGAATTTCCTCGCCGATTATCCGAACGCCTCGGTGCACGTCGCCAATCTCGGCGGCACACTGCCCATGGTGATCGAACGCATGGACCACGCAGCCAGGCTGCGCTCGCCCGATCAGCCGCTTCCTTCGGCTCTCATACGCGGCAGCCGCGTCCACGTCGACTGCTCGTCGCTAGGGCCGCTGGCCTTGGAGCTTGCCGTGGCTGCCTTCGGTGCCGACAAGGTTATGATCGGGACCGATTGCCCGATTTTTCGTGCCGACTGGACCCTCGAAGCCGTACGCAAAGCGCGAATATCGGACGAGGACAGACGCGCGATCTTGTGCGAGAACGCAAACAGGCTGCTTCGCCCCCTTTGTGCGACCTGAACTCGTCGCGCCTGAGCGATCCGGCCGGAAATCTTCGAAATTAATGCAAAACCCATGACCTTCAACCACGAGAGGTGCATCCCATCATGATCTCCCCTTGGACCCGCCGTCTTGCCGCCACCCTTTTTGCGCTCGCCCTCACCCCCGCCATCGCGCAGGACTATCCCAGCAAATTGGTACACATCATCGTTCCCTATCCGCCCGGCGGGGGAACCGACACCGTTACGCGCCTGATTGCGCCCAAGCTCTCTGATATCCTGAAACAGCCGGTGATCGTCGAGAACCGGCCGGGCGCATCGACCAACATCGCGTCGGAATTCGTCGCCAAGTCGGCGCCCGACGGTTACACGCTGCTGCTGCAGGCGCCGAATCTCACCACCAATGAGGCCATGTTCTCCAGACTTGCGTGGAGTCTGCGCGATTTCGCCGGCGTCATCCAATTGGTGCGCTACTCCAACGTCCTTGTCGCCGGGCCGGGAGCAAAGGTGGCTGATTTCAGGGATCTGCTCGCGCAAAGCAAATCGAACCCGAAAGCCTTCAGCTATGGCACACCCGGCGTTGGTTCTCTCTCTCACTTGTCGACCGAGCTGCTCAAGACGCGAACGGGTCTTGCAATCGAGCACATCGGCTACAAGGGCTCCGCCCCGATCAGCGCCGACTTGCTCGGCGGACATCTGCCGCTCGCCACCGACAACCTCAACAGCCAGCTCAACAATATTCGCGGCGGGAAGGTAAAACCGATCGTCGTGCTCTCCTCGCGCCGCGACCCGGCCGCACCGGAGGTTCCCAGCCTTTCGGATTTTGGCATCACGGATTTCGAGGGCGGCGGGTGGTATGGCATCGTCGCTCCGGCGCGAACCCCGGCGCCGATCGTGGCGCGGCTGAATGCCGAGATCGCGAAAATCCTGCAACTACCCGACGTACGCGGCCGTATCCTGTCGCTCGGGCTGGAGATCGTCGGCGGCACCCCCGAGGAGTTCACCCTGCATATCGCCGCCGAGGCCCGCAAATGGTCGGAGGTGATCCGCGTGGGTAACATCAAGGCAGACTAAGGCATGGCCGACCGCATCGCGATTCGCAACGGCAAAGTCGTCGCGTGGGTGGACGGTGCGCACCAAGTGCTGCAGCGCGGGACGGTGATCGTCGAAGGCAGCCGGATCGTGTCGGTAGGCGAAGACGCTCCGGCCGCGCGCGAGATCGACGCGGCGGGCATGGTGGTGCTGCCGGGCTTCGTCAACATGCACTCGCACGCCACCGATACCGCCTTCACGCGCGACTTCCTGGAAGAGAGCCCAGGCGCGAAGGATTACGGCAACCTTTATCGCGTGCTGCCCGCGGTGCGCAAGGCCATCAATGCGCGCGATGCCTGCATCGGCGCGAAACTGCTGCTGCTCGAAGCGCTCCTCTCGGGTACCACGACAGTTGTCGAGTTGGGCTACGACCAGGAGCTTGCCGGCTCGGCCGACCTCGACAACGCGCGTGATGTGGCGGAGATCGCCGTCGGGCTCGGGCTGCGCTGCTACAGCGCGCCGCGCTACCGCCGCGGCTACTGGCGCGGCGACGCCACAGGCAAAATCGGCTACTACGACTACCCGGATGGCGGGCGCGCGCGGATGCAGGCGTGCGTGGCCATGTGCAAGGCGTTGAACGGCAGCCACGCCGACCTGCTGCGCACCATGCTCGCGCCCGGACAGGTCGATACCTGCGATGCCGACATGCTCGCCGAGACCCGCCGCATTGCTAATGCCACCGGACTACCTATCCAACTGCACGCCGGGCAGTCGCCTTCGGAATTCCGCCGCATTCACGATACGCAGGGCCAGTCGACCATCCGCTACATGGAGCGCGTCGGCCTGCTCGGGCGCGATTTCATGATCGGACACGGCATGTTCCTCGCCCAGACCAACGACGTCGGTACGATTCCGGCAGACGAGCTCGCTCTACTCGCCGACTCGGGCACCAGCGTGGTACACCTGCCATGGGTGAAGATGCGACAGGGAACGCTCATGAATTCCTATGCCAAATTCCTTCGCGCCGGTGTGAATGTGGCGCTGGGCACCGACACGCATCCGATGGACATGATTCACGAAATGCGCGTCGCAGCCATTGGCTGCAAACTTGCCGAGCAGAGCCAGCAGGCGACCACAGCCATGGAAGCCTTCGACCTGGCGACAGTAGGCGGCGCGCGCGCTCTTTGTCGCGACGATCTGGGTCGCCTTGCCCCGGAGTGCAAGGCGGATATCGTGATGACCAGCCTGTCGAAGCCGCGCGCGGCGGGCTACGACGACCCGATCAAATACCTCGTATATAACGGCGACGGCTGCGATGTCGACACCGTGATGGTGAATGGCGAAGTGGTGGTGCGCGGCGGCATGCCGTTGCGCGCCGACCTGGCCGAAGCCGTGGCACGGATGAACGAAGCCAAGGCCCGCGTGAGGGCGAAGATCGCCCTATAGAGCGCTAACTTAAGCGCGCCGCAAATCCATTGTCCGGTCTCGACCACGCGCTCGAGGTCGATACCGGTCTCAATTCCCAGGCCGTGCAGCATGTACACCACGTCCTCGGTGGCTACGTTGCGCCGAGGTGCCCGCCGCGTAGGGGCAGCCGCCGAGGCCCGCGACCGAAGAATCGAAGGTCGCCACGCCGGGTTTTCTCTTATTTCTGTTTTCCCAAGCCCTTGATGCATGCGTCTTCGAGCCAATCAATCACGGCGCTTGCTCTCGCGGTGCGCCTCAACTCCCGATGGCACATAAGCCACACGTCGCGCGAAATCGCCGCAGTGCGGCCGGATAGCCTGGACAAGCGGGAATCCCGGTCGCCTATGAAACAGGGCAGGAGAGAGCGGCATGGCATGGCGGCAAGCAGCTCCCTGATCGATTCAATCTCCAACACCTTTATCGCAGCCGATTCGCCGTCCGACATGGCTTTGGCAATCCATACCGCCTCGGGAAGATGTGCCAGTGCATCGTCGAAAGTGACCCACGGAAAAGAGTTTTTCTTCCCGGCGGCAGAAGCGCAGGCATAGACGGCGTACTCGACTGTGGCGATCTTGCGAATCAGCGCGGCGCCCTTTTTGGGCCGTCCGAGCCGTAGCGCGACATCGGCTTCACGCCGTGAAAGGCTTAAATTTTGCGACGACGAAACCAACTCCAGCTTGAGTCCGGGATGGCGATCCAGCAAGGCGCCGACGCGCGGCGCGAGCAAATGGTTGATCAGCGCCGGCACCGAAGTGACGCGCACCGCGCCGACGAGCGCTTGGTCTTGCCCGGAAACCCCGCGCAACAACGCAAAGACATTGCCTTCAACCCTCTCGGCATGCTGCAGCGCCGTATCACACGCCCGCGTGGGGACGATTCGGCCATCGACGCGATCGAATAGCCGCGTCCCCAGCGCCTTCTCCGCTGCCTGGATGCGGCGGCCAACCGTGGTTTGATCGACGCCGAGACGCCGCGCTGCGCCGGAGAGCGATCCGTGCCTTGCCACCGCAAGCACATAGCGCAAGTCGTTCCAATCGATCATGGTCTGCAAAAATGCATTCAAGATGTGCGATTCTATCTATTTCGCAGCAAGATTGCATGGCTTAGACTGTGCGCCATCGCATCGAACCATTACAGGAGAAAACACATGAACAAGATACGAACCCTGATCCAGATGGCGGGAATCAACCCGGCGCCCTGCAGGCTTGCGGACGCGGCCATTGTCGTCATCGACGCGCAAAACGAGTACGTGAACGGCAAGCTGCCGCTCCCAGGCGTGGACGCCGCTTTGCGGGAGATCGGGCGCTTGCTCGCGCGCGCGCGCGCCGCCGGTGCACCCATCCTACATGTCCGGCATGTCGGCCGCGCCGGAGGGCTGTTCGATCCGGACGCCAGCGGCGGTCAGATCACCGCCAGGGTCGCGCCGCTTGCGGGCGAAGCCGTCATCGACAAGCGTCTGCCCAATGCCTTCGCCGGAACCGATCTAAACGATCGGCTCGCCGCGACGCAGAGAAAGAACCTGGTGGTCGTCGGTTTCATGACCCACCTGTGCGTAAGCTCTACCGTCCGGGCCGCGCTCGACCACGGCTACGCCTGCACCGTCGTCGCCGGCGCAACGGGTACGCGCGATCTTCCGGCGGCCTCGGGCGAATCCGTGATTCCCGCGCAGGTCATACACGAGGCGACGCTCGCCAGCCTGGCCGATCGCTTCGCGGTCGTGGTACAGACTGCTGCGGACCTGCCTGACTGATCGTGACACCCATGCACCGCATGAATCCATTCTCCTCTGGAGCGGCACGCCTGGGTGTGGCAGCACTTCATAGCCCTTCACGAAGGCGCCCGGATTCGCTCTTGCAAATCAGTGCGGTGCAATGCCGCGAGGCCTTGCCCGTCCAGCCAGTTACCGAGGAATGCCCGTCCGCGCTTTTCCGCATCGAGAGCATGAAAACCAGATTCTTTGCGCAGACGAGTGACATCAACATCGGCTTGTGCCAGCTCGCACGCGTGGCCGACCAGCCAGGGCTCGACGCGATACCCCTGGAATTCGGGGTGGAACTGCACGCCCAGGACGTTCTTGTCCATCGAGAATGCCTGGTTCTCCACCAGGCCGGTCGAGGCGAGCAGCGTTGCGCCGTGAGGAAGGTCGAATGTGTCGCCATGCCAGTGAAAAACCGGACGGTCCTGGGTTAACCAGGCGAGCGATGACGCCCTGCCTTCCTGCGTCAGCGACAGCGGTCCCCAGCCGATTTCCTTCGCCGGGCCCGGGTACACGCGTGCGCCGAGGGCGTGGGCGAGCAGTTGCGCACCAAGGCAGATTCCGAGCAAAGGCTTGCCGCATCGAAGGCGGCGCTCGATCAGAGCCAGTTCCTGTTTGAGCAGCGGGTATGCGTCTTTATCGTAGACGCCAACCGGCCCGCCGAGGATGAACAGCAGATCCGGGCTCTCGGCATCGGTGTGCTCCAGGGCCCCTTCCACGCAGGCTTCGACATAAATCGTGTTGAACCCGCGCTCCTCCAACACGCCGGCGAAGCTGCCGAGGTTCTCGAAAGCCAGGTGTCTGATCGCGAGAGCCGTGCGCTTCACGACAGTTCCTGGCGCGCAAATGAGTACGACGCGTGCCGCGCGACAAAAACTGCGCCTGTGACGGCGAGAGCGGTCCTGCGCGAGGGCGCGGACGGTGTCCTATTCCGAGCGAACATTGCGCTCTCCTTCAGGGGTTCGAGTACCTGCCACACCTGTCAACAGCGGGCTTCGGACCGCGCTACGCCGTGACAGTGCGACGAACATGGTAGCACCAACCGCAAAGCCGGCTGTGCCGGAGTCCATGGGCTCGCCCAGCAATAGCGCGCCGGTGAGAATTGTCATGAACATCTGCATGTTCTGGATCTGCGAGACACGCGCCACACCGCCGCGAGCGAGCCCCCGATACCAGGGAAGAACTCGCCTCGTTGCTGCGAAACGAACGACCAAGGCTTGTTTACGTCGTCACCAACGACGCGCATTCTGCGGCGGCGGGCGCGGCGTGCAGCAGGAATTCGGAGCCGTCGTCGCGCGTCGCCATGCGGCTCAGGCGTCGAGCTCGATGCCTTGCTCTGCGGCGTGGCGCTCGGCCGAGAGGATGGTATTACACAGCAGCATGGCGATGGTCATCGGGCCGACGCCGCCGGGTACCGGGGTGATCCAGCCGGCGCGTTGCAGCGCCGCTCCGTAGTCCACATCTCCGACCAACTTTCCGTCGGGTGAGCGGTTGATGCCGACGTCGATTACCACCGCGCCGGATTTGACCATCTCCCCGCCGATCGCCTGCGGTTTGCCGACGGCACAAACGAGCACGTCGGCGCGCCGGGTGTGCTGGGCCAGATCCCGGGTCTGAGAGTGGCACAGGGTGACGGTGGCGCCTGCCTGCAACAGCAGCAGCGCCACAGGCTTGCCGACGATATTGCTGCGGCCGACCACCACCGCCTCCTTGCCGCGCAGATCGAGCCCGGTGGTTTTCAGCATTTCCATGATGCCTGCGGGCGTGCACGGCAGGAAGCGCGGATGTCCGGACAGCAACCTACCGAGGTTGCTAGTGTGCAGGCCGTCCACGTCTTTCTCCGGCGCGATGCGCTCGATCACGGCATGCGGCGCAAGCTGGGGCGGCAGCGGCAGTTGCACCAGGATGCCGTGCACCCCCGCATCGGCATTGAGCCGGTCGATGAGGGCGAGCACAGTGGCAAGCGAGCTGTCGCCGCCTAGCAAATGTTCTTCGGAGCGAATGCCGATCTCGCGGCAGGCCTTGATCTTGTTGCGCACGTATATCTGCGAAGCGGGATTGTCGCCCAGCATGACCACGGCGAGTCCGGGCGCGATGCCGAGGGCATGGAGCCGGTCGGCGCGCAGTTTCCAGTCGGCGCGCAGTTTCTGCGCGATCTGCTTGCCGTCGATGATCGCGGCCGTCATTGCTTGCTCCGGGTGTTGCGCGGGTAATGCATAGTATTTTCTGAAACCATTGTTGTTTTTTGAAGACCACGCGAGTTTAACCGCTAGTCTGCGCCGATTCAAATGCGGCAGGCGGCGGCATGGCGCGGTTTCGGGTAAGCTTGCGGCTCGAAAAAAATGACTTAGAAGCGCCGCGCCCCAGGCGACGCCCAAGGTAGCGCAATCGATGTCAGCATCCAGTCCATCCGCTTTTATCAACGTTCGCGGCCGCAGCCTCGAGTACCGGCGCATAGCCGCCGCCGACGACGGTCCGGCGCTGGTGTTCCTGCACGAGGGCCTGGGCTCGATCAGCCAGTGGCGCGATTTTCCAGAGCGCATCGTCGATGAAACCGGTTTGCCCGCGATCGTCTACGCGCGCTACGGTCATGGCCAGTCGGAGCTGCTGCAGCAAGCGCATGGCGTGGATTTCATGCACCGCGAGGCGCTGGAATCCTTGCCCGAGCTGCTGCGTCAACTGGACATAGCGCGCCCGATTCTGATCGGCCATAGCGACGGGGCATCGATAGCGCTGATTTATGCCGGTTCGGGTTACCCGCTTCGGGGCTTGGTGGCGATGGCGCCGCACGTGTTCGTCGAGGATATCAGCATCGAGGGCATCGCCGCCGCCAAGCTGGCATTCGAGACCACCGATCTGCCGCAGAAGCTGGCGCGCCATCACCGCGACCCGGTGAAGACGTTTTACGGCTGGAACGACGTCTGGCTGGCGCCTGCGTTTCGCCGCTGGAACATCGAGGGCTTCCTGCCCGCGATCCGATGCCCGCTGCTCGCGATCCAGGGACATGAGGACGAGTACGGTAGCATGGCGCAGGTAGAGGCGATCGCGCGCCAGGCGGGCGGGCCGGTCGAGGTGTTGAAGCTCGATCAGTGCGGGCATTCCCCGCAACAGGACCAGCCGCAGATCGTTGCCGAGGCCATCGTCGAATTCGTCAAACGCTGCAGCGGCCGGGGCGCCGCTGTCTGATCTCGCACTTGCCGTAGGTCTTGACGCCATTTACGCAACAGCTGTCGTCAAGAAATCCTGCAAGCTAGCCTGAGCGAGGATAAACTTGCCCGCTGGAACACATCCCGCCCAGAGGTTAGCATTTCCAAAATCTCCGACAACAGAGCCGTTCCGCCTGGCTCAGGCATGCCGTCCAAGTGGATCCGTTTCGCCAGCCATGACTGGACGGGGTTCGCCGTGCTCGCCATCGGCATCGTCCTGTCCGCCGCCGCAGCGTATTGGACAGCCAAGCAGGTGGAGCGCGAAGTCCGGCTGAAATTCGAAAGCGCCGTCGAAGGCGCGCGCGAGGCCGTCGACTCGCGTATTCGTGCGTATTCCGACGTCCTGCTCGGGGTCAGGGGACTGTTTATCGCATCGGATTCCGTCGGTCGAGGCGAGTTCAGGGACTATATCGACAGTCTCGGACTGAGCCGCCGCTATCCCGGCATTCAGGGCATCAACTACGGGCAGCGAATCTCTGCCGCGCAAGAGCGAACTTTTGTGGCGATGACGCGCAACGACACCAGTGTCGATCCCCACGGTTATCCGGGTTTTACGATCAAGCCGCCGGGAAACCGGCCGGAGTATGTAGTCGTGAAATATGTCGAGCCGACGGCGGGGAACGAAGTAGCGCTCGGCCTCGATCTCGCCGGTGATGCAGTGCGTCTTGCCGCACTCGAGCGCACGCGCGACTCGGGCCGGCTTACGGCGTCCGGAAGCATCTCGCTGTCACTCGATCCGCGCCGGCATCCGGGGTTCGCGATGCGCCTGCCGGTCTATCGAAAAGACATGCCGCTTGCCACGGTGACGCAGCGCCGCGAAGCTTTCAGCGGCATGGTAAGCGCGGCGTTTATCGTGGTCGACCTGATGCGCGGAGTATTGAGCGAGCCGTTCCTGCAGACCATCCACGTGCGCATCCACGATGCCGGCTTTGTGGACAGTCCGCAGGGCTTGCAGCCGGCGGCGGCGGAAAATCTGTTGTTCGACAGCGACAACCTGCTCCCGGCGCCGTCCGCGCGACAGACGGCCGGCGAGGGCGAGCTTGCGGGTCTCTCCAGCATGTCCAGCCTGGAGGTGGGCGGGCGCCGCTGGAATGTGAATTTCAGCGCGCGTCAGGAATTGGCCTCCTTCTCCGACCGCTGGCTGCCGTCGGCCGTGCTGCTTGGCGGCGCCATCATCAGCTTGCTGCTGTTCGGGCTGATACGTTCGCTCGCGAGCGTGGGCGGGCGCGCGGTGGCGCTCGCTGCGAGCATCACCGAAGACCTGCGTCGGAGCGAAGCGAACCTGGCCGAGGAGCAGCGCAGGACGCAGGAGCTGATCGAGGCGCTGCCGAATCCTGTTTTCTTCAAGCGCATCGACGGCCGCTACCTCGGGGTAAACAAGGCATGGGAGGGCTTTTTCGGCATGGCGCGCGAGGCGTTCGTGGGCAAGACGGTGCACGACCTCTACCCCAACAACCCGGAAGTTGCGCAGCGGCTGCACGCGAAGGATCAGATTCTGTGGGAGCACCCCGGAACCCAGGTCTACGAGACATCCATCGCCACGCCCGATGGTCAGCACCACGACGCGATTTATTACAAAGCCACGCTGACGCACGCCGACGGCAGCGTCGCGGGTTTAATCGGCACCATCGTCGACATCACCGAACGCAAGCGGGCGGAGGAGGCGTTGCGCGAGAGCGAGGCGCGTTTTCGCAGCCTGGCCGAGATGTCCTCCGACTTCTACTGGGAAAGCGATGCCGAACACCGACTCACGCAGCGCGGCGCGGACACAAAGTCGAGTGCGCTGACCGTGTTCCGCCGGCCCACGCAAATCGGCGAGCGCCGCTGGGAGATCCCGTGTCTTTCGCCGGACGAAGCGGGCTGGCGGGCGCACCGGGCGGCGCTCGACGCGCACCGGCCGTTCCGCGATTTCGAGTTCTCGCGCCTCGGCGCCGACGACGCCGAGCGTCATCTCTCGATCAGCGGCGATCCGGTGTTCGATGCCTCCGGGGCGTTCAAAGGCTACCGCGGCGTCGGCACCGACATCACCGAGCGCAAGCGGGCGGCGCAGGCGTTGGTCGAGAGCGAAACGCGATATCGCTCGGTAGTCGCCGCGATGGCGGAAGGCGTCCTGGTACGGGACCGGGACGCCGGGATCATCACCTGCAATGCCAGCGCGGAGCGCATCCTCGGACGCACGCTGGCGCAAATGAAGGGAAGCAACTATTTCGACCCGAGCTGGGAGTGGTTTCGCGAAGACGGCACGCCGATCGTCCATGACCAGCGCCCGGTGAATGCGGCGCTGCGTACCGGGCAGACGCAATCCAACGAGGTGGTGGGTTTGCGCAAAGGCGACGGCAGCGTGCTCTGGCTTTCGATGAATGCGCAACCGCTGTTCGGGGAGCCGGATTCGACGCCCAGCGGTGTCGTCACCACGATCACCGACATCACCCAGCGCAAACAGGCGGAACTGCGGCAGGCAATGGAACACAGCGTGACCCGCTTGCTGTCCGAATCCGAAGCGCCGCAAGAAGTCATGCCGAAAATCATCCAGACCATCTGTGAAGCGCTCGGATTTGCGTGCGGTGCGCGCATGCTCCTGGACGAAGACGCGCAGGTGATGCGGTGCGCCGAGACCTGGAGCGTGCCTTCTGCCGAGGTCATGGAATTTGTCGCGGCCGGTCGCCAGCCCATGCACGCGCAGCGAACGGCGGGCGGTCTGATCAGCCGCGTTTGGGCCAGCGGCGAACCCGTATGGATCACGGATGTGGTCGAGGACGCGAGCTTCCGGCGCGCGCCGCTCGCGGCAAAGGCGGGGTTGAACGCGGCGTTTGCGTTCCCGATCGTGTTTGGCAATGACATCCTCGGCGCCGTGGAGTTTTTCAGCCGCGCGCGCTGGCCGCCCGACGCGGTGCTGTTGCAGAGCTTGCGTTCGATCGGCGCCCAGATCGGCCAGTTCATGGCGCGCAGAAAGGCCGAGGAGCGCGTGCATCATCTCGCGCATTATGACGAGCTTACCGGCTTGCCCAACCGCAGCATGTTCAACCAGCGCCTCAGCCACGCGCTCATCCAGGCGCGTCGCAACGACAAGCCATTGGCGATCCTGTTCATCGACCTCGACCGTTTCAAGAACATCAACGACACGCTCGGCCACGAGGCCGGAGACCGCGTGCTCAAGGAAGTCGCGCAACGCCTGCAGGGCTGCCTGCGCGAAGGCGATACCGTCGGCCGCCTCGGCGGGGACGAGTTCGTGGTGCTGATCGAGGAATTGCCCGAGCCCGTGCATGTCGCCGCGGTGGCGCAGAAAATTCTCGCCGCCGTGGTCAAACCGTTCATCGTCGGCGCGCAGGAATTCCACATTACCGCAAGCATCGGCATCAGCACCTATCCGGACGACAGCGAGGACATGCCGGGCCTGCTGAAGAACGCGGACATCGCGATGTACCGCGCCAAGGAACAGGGCAAGAACAATTACCAGTTCTACTCGGCGCTGATGAACATCCACACCGTCGAGCGCCTGGCGCTGGAATCCGGCCTGCGCCGCGCCCTGGAGCGGAACGAGTTTCTGCTGCATTACCAGCCCAGGGTCGATATCGGCAGCGGGCGCATCACCGGCATGGAGGCGCTGCTGCGCTGGCAGCAACCGGGAAAGGAACTGACCCCGCCGGCGCAGTTCATCGCGCTGGCCGAGGAAACCGGCCTGATCGTGCCGATCGGAGAATGGGTGCTCAAGACCGCCTGCGCGCGGAACCAGTCCTGGCGGGAACAAGGGCTGCCGCCGCTGCGCATCGCGGTGAACCTGTCGGCGCGCCAGTTCGCTCACGAAAACCTGTTGCAGGACGTGGCGAGGGCGCTAGCCGAGACCGGACTGGATCCGGCCGCGCTGGAATTCGAGATCACCGAGAGCATGGTGATGCACGACCCGGAGCGGGCGGTGAAACTGCTCGGCAGGCTCAAAGACATGGGGATCCATCTTTCGATCGATGATTTCGGCACCGGCTATTCATCGCTGAGCTATCTCAAGCGCTTCCCGCTGGACAGCTTGAAAATCGACCGCTCCTTTATCCGGGATATTCCGGGGGACGCCGACGATGCGGCGATTACGCGGGCAATCATCGCCATGGCGCACAGCCTGAGACTCAAGGTAATCGCCGAAGGGGTCGAGACCGAGGCGCAGCTAAACTTCCTGCGCGAGCACGGATGCGACGAGATGCAGGGTTACCATTTCAGCAAGCCTCTGCCGGAGGAGGCGTTCTTGCGTCTGTTGCAAAGCAGCGTCGCGCCCGGCGGACGTTAGGATCAAGCCGGGATCGCGTAGCCTTGCTCCCGGAACAGCTTCAGGCTTGCAATATATAATGTCACATGTTACGATAAACATCATGTCCGGCACCGCCCATATCCCTCAAGCCAAGCGGACTCAAGCCATCCGCTCCCGCGGCCGCCCGCCGACCGGCAGCGCGCAATCCCCGGCCCAACGCATGCGCCGCTATCGCGAGCGCCAGCGCGCCGCGGGCCTGCGCGCAGTCACCCGCATGGAGGCCCCGGTCCGCACCCTTTCGGGCGGCGCGCTCAAGCACCGCATCATCGAGGCGCGCAGTCTGGCCATGCACTGTCTCGCCGCGCAAAAGATCATGCTCGACCCCGCGCTGCTCGATCGGGTACGCCGCACCCTCAACGCCTGGCGTGCGCGTTACGGCAAGGACGCGCCGCGCGCGCTGGAGGAATGGGCGGCCATCCTGCGCCGCCCGTGGCCGCAGATCGCCGCGTTCATCACCGATCCGGGAGAGCGCGCCACGCGGCTGCGCCAGTCCACGCCCTTCGCCGGCGTGCTCCGCGTGCGCGAGCGGGAACGGATGTATGCGGCGTTCCGACCTTGAGCACCTGATCCGCGCCGCCGGGCGCATCGCCGGAGAGCGCGAGCTGGTGATCATCGGCAGCCAGTCGGTACTGGGCCAGTTTCCGGATGCGCCGGTGGCGCTGCTCATGTCGATGGGGGCTGATCTGTATCCCCGCGCCCACCCCGAACTGGCCGACAAGGTGGACGGCGCCATCGGCGAGGGTTCCGCTTTTCATCAGGCACATGGATACTATGCGCAAGGCGTGGGTCCCGACACGGCCACCCTGCCCAGAGGCTGGCAGCGGCGGCTGGTGCGCGTGGATAATCCGAATACCGACGGCTACGCGGGGCTGTGCCTGGAAGTGCATGATCTCGCGCTATCCAAGTACGTCGCCGGCCGGGAGAAGGACCGCGAGTTTACCCGCGAACTCGCGCGTCATGGCCTGATCGACAGAATGACGCTGCTCCAGCGCCTCGCCGTGACCAAGCTCGACCCTGCCGTCGCAAAACTGGTGAAAGGAAGGATCGCAAGGGATTTTCCGTCGAAGACACGAAGGCGTTGACGGCGACGCGCGAAACGCGGAAGTCGCCGGAAATTCGAAGCGGTGTTGCGAAAAGTCCGCTGAAAAAAGGGGCGCAGAGTAACTTTTCTCTCGCTGCTGCTCGATCGAACAGCGATGCCGCGCCAGCCTCTTGGGGCAGGTGGAGTGGAAAAAAGTTACTCCGTATGCCCCGTATCACACCGTATCACACTACGACGCGATTGCCGCGGCCCTCACGGGCCTCGCAATGACGGGAGGATGTCGCTACATCGAGGTCGGCGGCGGCGCCGGTGGGTTCGAGACCCAAGAGCACCGTCACCATCCCGCCGCGTCCGGGCATCGTCCGCGCCGCAGACGGTCTGGCGGCAGTTATTTTGCCCGATGCTATACTCGGTGCATGCTGAAGTTTGTTCTATCAGCTCATGCTGAAACTGTCATCGCAGAGCGCTCAATCCCGATTGCTTGGGTTGAGCAAGTCCTGACAAGTCCTGAAAAGACACAGCCGGATAAGGAAGACCCTCAATTGACGCATGCCTTGGGCCGCATTCCAGAGCACGGCGGAAGAGTTCTTAGAGTGGTCTATAATGGCGTTATCGAGCCGGCAAGGGTTGTGACGGTCTATTTTGATCGCACTCAAAGGAACAAGCCATGAAGGTTCACTTCGATCAAAAATCCGACGCGCTTTACTTTCGCTTGGACGATTCGAAGATCATCGAATCCGAGGAAGTAAAGCCGGGCATCATTCTCGATTTCAATGACAAGAATCAGGTTGTCGGAATCGAGATTCTCGATGTCGGAAAACGCGTTCCCGCCTCAAACCTCAAGCAGATGCAGTTCGAGGTCGCGTAGTTTTTCTTCCGCCCGCGCATTCCTCTATTTTCAGCGTGAGACCCCGACGTACCTTGGGGGCAGAGTAAATTTCGCTCGCCACGGCTCGATCGAACAGCGATGCCGCGCCACCCTCTTGGGGCAGGTCGAGTGGAAAAAGTTACTCCCCGTTCCGATTCGTTCCGATCATACCTGCGATCAAGCCGGGATCGCGTAGCCTTGCTCCCGGAACAGCTTCAGGCAGGCATCGGCGACGACCGGGTCATATACGGTTCCGCGCCCGCGCTCGATCTCGGCCAGCGCCGCCTCGATCCCGAGCGCCGGACGGTACGGCCGGTGCGAGGACATCGCCTCGACCACGTCGGCCACAGCGAGAATTCTCGCATCGAGCAGGATCGCGTCGCCTTTCAGGCCCTGCGGATAACCGCTGCCGTCCATGCGCTCGTGGTGCTGCAGCACGACCTCGGCCACCTGCCAGGGAAACTCCACGTTCTTGAGAATGTCGTAGCTCGCCTGCGCATGCCCCTTGATCAGCTCGAATTCGACCGCGGTAAGCTTGCCGGGCTTGCTGAGAATCTCCGCCGGGATGATGATCTTGCCGACGTCGTGCAGGAAGCCCGCCACCCGCAGGCCCTCGATCCGCCGCTCGTCGAAGCCGAATTCGGCACCGATGGCAGCGGCGATCCCGGCCACCCGCCGCTCGTGGCCGGCGGTGTACGGATCGCGCATCTCGCTCAGAGTCGTGGCCACCTCGACGGTGCTCATGAACGCGGTTTTGAGTTGTTCGACATAGCGCTGGATCTGCTCCTCGGCGCGCTTTTTCTCGGAGATGTCCTGCATCAGCCCGATGATCGCGGGCTGGCCGCCGTGGGTGGCGCGGGTGCCGTGCACGCCGACCTCGATCGTCGAGCCGTCCTTGCGCAGCGCGGTGAAGCCGTAGCTGATGCTCTGCACCTCGCCTTCGAACCGCCGGCGAATGTTCTCGGCGGCCATGCCGCGGTCCTTCTCGGCAACCGTCGACAGCAGGTCGCGGCCGATCAGCTCGTCCGCGGAGTCGTAGCCAAGGATCTCGGCGCAGCGCGGATTGACGTAGGCGAGCTTGCCGTCCTGGATGATGTAGATGCCGGTGATCGGCTGCTCGACCAGGCCGCGGAACTGCTCTTCCGCGGCGCGCAGCGCCGCTTCCGCCCGCGTGCGCTCGAAGTCCTGCTCGTCCACGATACGCTGCCCGCGGCGCACGACCGCCAGCAGCGCGCAGTAGAGCAGCGCGAGCAGCCCGAGCACGATCGCGAGCAGCCGGTTCGCGCTCGCCTCCACCTTGTCCTGGTTGGCGGCCGCGGCCCGGTCCACTCTTGCCTGGTTCTCGGCGGCCAGCTTGCCGATCTGCGCCGAGGTGTCCTTGATCTGCGCGAGGAATTGCGTGACGTCGGAATAGATTTCGAATACCGCCGCGATCTTTTCGCTGCGGGGGGCCATTACGGGGACGTAGCTTTCGATGAGGTCGCGGTTCTCGACCACGCCCTCGAACGCGCTGAACGTGTCGCGGTGGGTCAGTTGGCTCGCGGGCACGCCGGCCACGGCGCTTTCCCAGCCGGCGTTGCCGCGCTTGTCTTCGCCGATCTGGTTGTGCTCGGAGGAATAGACCGTGATCCCCCTCGGGTCGTACATCTTGATTTTGAACACGGTGCTCTTCTGCATCATGTTGGAGACCTTGGCGTCGAGTCCCCGGAATTCCGGCAACGCCATGATGTTCTTGCCGATCCCGGCATAGCAGGCTTTCTTCTCGGGCGGCTGCACGGTCTTGCCGCCGGCGTCCTTGGCGTCGCCGATGGCGCGGCACCGATCGACGGGGATGGTTTGCGCCTTGGCGACGAACGGCGCGAAGTCGCGCTCCCACAGCGCGTTCGCGAACAGCCGCGTCAGATCGACGTTGCCCGCCTCGTGCATCCTCAGCAGATCGGCGTGGGCGGCCGCGTCGTGCCGCTGCGCGAAACTGTCTTGCACCTGCTTGAAGAACGCGCTCTGCTCCTGCTGCATCTGCTTGAAGAAATCGCCTTCCTGCAACTCGAGGTACAGCAGGGCGGCCGCGGTCGGCAGAAACGCGGCGAGACTCGCCACGGTGAAATAGCGCACCAGCCGGAAACGCACGGCCGGCGGCGCTGCCGGAACTCCCGCATCTCGTTTCCCGGGATGGTCGCGTTGCATGCTATGCCGGAATGGTGTAGCTCTTCTCGCGGAACAGCTTCAGGCAGGCATCGGCGACGACCGGGTCATATACGGTGCCGCGGCCGCGTTTGATCTCGGCCAGAGCTTTGTCGATCCCCAGCCCCGGACGGTACGGCCGGTGCGAGGATATCGCCTCGACCACGTCCGCCACCGCCATGATGCGGGCCTCGAGCAGGATCGCGTCGCCTTTCAGGCCTTGCGGATAGCCGCTGCCGTCCATGCGCTCGTGGTGCTGCAGCGCGACTTCGGCCACCGGCCAGGGAAACTCCACGTTCTTCAGCACGTCGTAGCTCGCCTGGGCATGTCCCCGGATCAACTTGAACTCGACCGCGCTAAGCTTGCCGGGCTTGGTGAGAATCTCCGCCGGGATGGTGATCTTGCCGACGTCGTGCAAATAGCCGGCGACCCGCAGCCCCTCCTGCCGGCGCGCGTCGAAACCGAGCTCGGCGCCGATCGCAGCGGCGATCCCGGCCACCCGCCGCTCGTGGCCGGCGGTGTACGGATCGCGCATCTCGCTCAGAGTCGTGGCCACCTCGACGGTGCTCATGAACGCGGTTTTGAGTTGCGCGACGTAACGCTGGATCTGCTCCTCGGCGCGCTTTTTCTCGGAGATGTCCTGCATCATCCCGATGATCGCCGGCCGGCCGCGGTAGCTTGCCCCTGTGCTGGACACGCCGACCTCGACGGCCGAACCGTCTTTGCGCAGCGCGGTGAAGTTGTAGTTGATACTAGGCACTTCGCCCGAGAGCAGCCGCCGACGATTTTCCGCGACGGTACCGCGGTCTTTCTCGGCAACCAGCGGCATGGGATCGCGCCCGATCAATTCGTCAGCGGAACCAAAGCCGCGTATCTCGGCGAAGCGCGGATTGACATAGGCGAGCTTGTCGTCCTGAATGATGTAGATTCCGGCGATCGACTGCTCGACCAGGCCGCGGAACTGCTCTTCGGCGGCGCGCAACGTTTCATTCGCGGCTGCGAGTGCCGCCGTGCGCTCGGCGACGCGGCGCTCGAGCGCCGCGTTTGCCTCGAGCAGCTGGAGTTTGAGGCGCATGCGCTCGATCGCATAACGCAGCGTGCGCGCGATCGTCGGTGCTCTGGTTTCCCCTTTGACCAGGTAATCCTGTGCGCCGAGCTCGATCGCCGCGCGCCCAAGCTCCGTATTGTGTGATCCCGTCAGCACTACCACCGGCAGCGCGGGAGCGGCGGCGATGATTGCCTGCGCAGTGCCAAGACCCGTGCTGTCGGGCAGGCCGAGATCGCACAGCACGGCATCGAAGCGCTCGGTCTGGATTCGCGCCAGAGCGTCCGCGAGCCGCTCGGCCGTAGTTATGGCGAACTCGCCCGGCGCCTGATCGGCAAGCGTTTCCTGCACCAGCCGCGCATCGCCTGCGCTATCCTCGAGCAGGAGCAAACGGAATGACGCAGCTTTCATGGAATCATTTCCTTGGCAACGTCACTACTTTGACCCAGAATTCGCCGATCTGGTTCACGATTTTCATGAACTGCGCCAGATCCATTGGCTTGGTCACGTAACAGTTGGCGTGCAGGTCGTAGGCGCGAATCACGTCCTCCTCGGCCTGCGAGGTGGAGAGCACCACCACCGGGATGCGCCTGAGATCGGGATCGGACTTCACCTCGGATAGCACCTCGCGGCCGTCCATCCTTGGCAGGTTGAGGTCGAGCAGGATCAGATCCGGCCGCGGCGCATCGCCGAAGCGGCCCTGACGCCGCAGGAACGCCATCGCCTCGATGCCGTCCTCGACGACGTGTATGCGGTTGCGCACCTTGGCGTCGCGCATGGCCTCGAGCGTGAGACGGGCGTCGCCCGGGTTGTCCTCGACCAAAAGGATTTCGATCGGCTGGGTGTTGTTTTCCACGGTACTCATGGGCTTTCCTCCTCAGGAAGCGTGAACCAGAACACCGAGCCACCATCGGGCGCGGACTCGATCCCGATTTCCCCGCCATGGCGCTCGACGATGCGCTTGCAGATCGCCAGCCCGATGCCGGTGCCGGGGTATTCGCGCCGCGTGTGCAGGCGCTTGAAAATGACGAAAAGCTGCCCGCGGTATTCGGGCGTAATGCCGATGCCGTTGTCCGTGACCGAGAAGCGCCACCGCCCTGCCTCTTGCGCTGCCTCCACTCGTATGCGCGGCGCGCGATCCATGCAGAACTTGATCGCGTTGCCGATCAAATTCTGAAACAACTGCACGAGCTGCGTCCGGTCCGCCATTACGATCGGCAGTGACTGCGCATTTACCTCGGCGCCAGTCTCGGCGATCCGGCTCGCGAGCTGATCGAGCGCCTCCTTGAGGGCTGCGGCGCTGTCCACCGGCGCGAGCGGCTGACCTTTGCTGCTGACGCGCGAATAGGCGAGGATGTCCTGAATCAGGTTCTGCATGTGCAACGCGCCGTCCACCGCGAAGCCCATGAATTCTCGCGTGTCCACATCCAGCTTGTCCGCGAGGCGCTTCTCCAGCAATTGCACGTAGCCGACCACCATGCGCAGCGGCTCCTGCAGGTCGTGCGAGGCGACATAGGCGAACTGCTCGAGCTCGGCGTTGGAGCGCGCCAGGTCCCGGGCCGACGCTTCGAGCGCGTCGCTGGCCTTTCTGCGCTCTTCGGCCTCGACGCGCAGTGCGGCCTCCGCCTCGCGTTGTTTGGTGATGTCCCGGGCAGCGGCAAATACGCCCTGAACTTCACCCGCCTCGTTCCTGTAGACCGAGGCGTTGTACAGCACATGCGTAACACCGCCTGAGCGATGCCGTATGGCCAGCGGATAATCCGTGACGAAGCCATCGGAGAATACCTGCTTGTAACCCGCTCTGGCTTTCTCCGGTTCGGTGAAGTAGTCCGAGAAGTCGCTCCCGATCAGGCGCTCACGAGTAACACCGGTTATCTGCTCCGAGGCTTTGTTCACGTCGGTAACCTTGCCTTCCGCGCTGATGGTGACCAGCGGGTCAAGGCTGGCTTCGATAAGACTGCGAGCATAGAGCGCGGCGGCCTGCGCTTTTGTTTCCGCTTCGGCGAGTTGTTGCCGGTTCGGCATCGCAAGCGCGCGTGGAAGCAGCGGCCACAGCATGATCGCCGTGAACAGTGATGCCGCCGCCGTGACCACCTTCATGCCGGCTTCCGGCCAGTAATCAGCCTGCCAGATATTCCAGATCGAGAACAGGTGCGTGCTGCCGCAGGCCATGACAAAAATGCCGAACAGCACGAACACCCAGCGAAACGGCACATCCGGCCGCTTCTGCGCGAAGTACCAGAGCGCAACCGGGATCGAAAAATAGGACGTTGCGATGATCAAATCGGATATGACGTGGGTCCAAACGAGTTCCGGCGTCCACAAGAAGCAATAGCCGTGCGGCATGAAATCGCTGCTGCCGAGCGAATGGCTGAGATTCTCCATCATGTGTCCTCCGGGCTACTTTGTCGTTGCCATGCGCCGCATCCGGGGACCATCAAGCAAGATGCGTTTCGTCATCTGCGAAACCGTACGATTATGGGCCATGTAAAACCGATCCGTTTGACTTAAATCAAGCATCGGTCGGTGTTCGATTTGAGGCAGGTCAGGTGCATTGGGGGTCAGAGCAACTATTCTCCGCCGGGACGGATGGGGTCGGGAAAAAGTTACTCTGACCTCATTATTTCATTTTTCCGGCATTTTTCGGCACGAAAACCGCCGCTTCCGCCGGCTGGGTCCTGCAACTTGCTGGTTGCCTGCTGTTCTCTCCTTCAGGGCGTTCCACCCATCGGCGCGCAAGCGCTGCGCGCCACCCGCGCGGCGACAATCAAACGAGCGTGGCAAGCAGCCGCACGGCGGGCGCGACGCGCACGCCCTCGGGCGTCTGATGGTCCTTGGTGCCGGTCGCCGAAATCTGCCAGGCTTCGGCATCGGGAAAGCGCGCCTTCAGGTAACGCAGGCTGCGGTCCACCTCGGCATCGCCCCATTTGCATTCGATCAGCAGGCGCGGACGCCGGCCCTCGACCAGGACGAAGTCCACCTCGCGGCCCTCGATATCGCGAAAGTAACGCAGCTCGAGATCGCGCCCCTGCGTGTCCTGCTCGAAATGCACCCACTTGAGCAGGTGACAGGCAACCAGGTTTTCGAAGCGCGCGGCGTCCCCCGGCACCACGGTCCAGTCCAGGTGATAGTGCTTCTGCGCCTTCTTCACCGCGCGGATGCGGGGCGCGCCGAACGGTGCAAGCCGGAACACCGCGAACAGCCGCTCGAGCGCGCCGATCCAGTTCACCACTGTCTTGTGGCTCACTTGCAGATCCTCCCTCAGCGCGTTGAGCGACAGCGGCGAGCCGACCAGCTCCGGCAGGCGCAGCATGAGTAGCTCCAGGTGCCCGAGATCCTGGATGCCTTCCAGGGCAACGACCTCCTCGCGCACGAGCAGCGAGCGGTACTCGCGCGACCAGCGCCGCGCCTGCGTCTGGCTGCCGCCAAGAAAGGGTTCCGGAAAGCCGCCCAGCCGCAGCAAATCGAGCAGTTGCGCCGGGCGCGACATGCCGAGTTCCGCCACCGAGAACGGGTGCAGCCGCAGCAGGTGATAGCGTCCCTGCAGCGAATCACCGCCGAAGCGGTACAAGTCTAGCCGCCCGCTGCCCGTCACCAGAATGCGCTGGCCGCGCGGCCGGCCGTCGTAGAGCCCTTTCAGGTAGTTGCGCCAGCGCCGGTACTTGTGGATTTCGTCGAAGATCCAGAGCGCGCCTGGCGGCAGCTCGCCCCGCAGGATACGGTCGCGGTGCGGCGTGATGTCCCAGTTGAGGTAGGCGGCGCGCGCGCGCGGCAGGCCGAGCGCCAGCGTAGTCTTGCCGACCTGGCGCGGGCCGGAGACGAACACCATCTTGCGCGCGAGGTCGCGCCGCAAGGCGGCGCTGAGGTAACGCGGGTGGCGTGATCCGGACATGCCAAAATCCTACCCGGATTTTCGCCTACAGTCAAAATTACACGTGTGTGATTTTGCCCGTGGGAGAAAATGCATAGGCCGCGGCCCCGGGCCGCGAAAGCGCAAGCTCGCGTAATCACCGAGCGCGACCTGCAGCGGTTCGGCCGGCAGCTCGATCAGTGCGGTGCCGCGTTCGCGCGACAGTTCTACGCGCCGCTTGATTTCGCCGCCGACGATGCGGCCATCACGCGGGCGATCATCGCGATGGCGCACAGCCTGAGACATGAGTTACCCCGTTATTCTGGCCCCATTATTTTCCACACCTGCGGCTGCGCGGGCCAGGTGCCGCGCTCGAGCATGCGCGCGCCCTCGAACACAAGATAGCTCTCTCGCCCGTAGTGCGGCAGCGGCGTCGTCAGTGCCACAAGCGACTGCGCGTCCCGCACCGAGACCAGCACGATGGTGCGCCCGTCGCCGGCACGCGCCGTCCACACCTGCGCGCTGCCGCGCGTGGCGGCAAGCATGGCCGGCCGCGCTGCCATTGCTTCGCCGGCCAGCCAGGCATCGATGTCGGCGTGCAGGCCGGCGACGAGCAGCGTGGATGCATTCGGGCGCTCCGCCAGGGCGCGCTCGAGCAGCCGCGCGGCGAGGTCGCGCGCCGCCGCCCGCACGGCGGCGTCCGCAGCCGGCGTAATCAGCCGCGGATGCTCGGCGAGCATCGCGTCGCGCAGGATCGGTGGCGCTTCGGCCGCGGCGAGCCTGCGCAACAGGCGCAGCTCCGGATCCAGTGCGACCTCTAGCGGTTCCGCCGGCAGCTCGATCACCGCTGTGCCGCGTTCGCGCAACAGTTCCACGCGCCGCGTGATTTCGCCGCCGGCGGTGCGCACGGCAAGAGGCACAGAAAGCGCGTAGGCGGGTGTTCCTTGCGCTAGCGTCACGCTTAAGCGCCAGCCGCCGGCGACAGGCTTGGCCTCGGCATCGGCGATGCGCAGGACCGGCGCCCCGGTGCGTTCCAGCCATTGCTCGAAGAAAGCGGCGAGGTTCTTGCCCGAGGCGCGCTCGAACGCGCCGCGCAGATCGTCCCAGGAGGCGCTGCGAAAGCGGTATGTGCTCCAGAAACCGCGCAGGCCCTGGTCGAATGCGGCCTCCCCGACAGCATCGCGCAGCATGAAGAACAGCATCGCCGACTTGTTGTAGCCGACGATTTGCGATGCGCCGTGGGTGCGCGAGGTGAAGCGAACGAGAGGCGCATCATCGCCGGGTGGCATGGCCGCATAGTCGCGCAGCCAGGCGAGGCGCATGGCGCTCGCGGCCTCGCGGCTGTCGCGCTCGCGGTAGGCGTAATCGGCCATGAAATTGGTGAGCCCCTCGGACCAGTTGCCGCGCGCGTAGTCGGGATAGACGCCGTTGCCCCACCAGTTGTGCAGCACTTCATGCCCGAGCGAAGTCGCGCGGATGAAAGGCAGGCGCAGGACATCGATGCCCAGATAGGTGAGGGTGGGCAGGCCGAAGCCGGTGGGGGTGGGGCTGGACACCACGCTGAATTCGGAGAACGGATAGGCTCCGATCCAGCGCTCGTACAAGTCGAGATAGCCGGCAATCGAATCGAGATAGCCGGACGCGAGCGCCGCGATCTCGGCATGGAAATAGCTGCGCAGCCGCACTTCGCTGCCGGCCGCGGTGCGAACGTACCGCTCCTCGATGCGGTAGGGCCCGGCCATGAGCGCTATGCCTTCGGCGGGCTGGCGGAATTCGAAGCGCGCGCGATAGCGCCCGCCCGCCAGGCGCTCCTCGATGAGCCGCCCCGGCACGAGCCCGCGCTGCTCCGCCGGCAGGTCGAGTTCGAGGCTGTAGCGCTCGATCGATCCGTCCACCGCCGGATACCAACCCGACCCGGAGGGAAGAAAGGTGCCGTTTTTGCTGCTCGCAGGCTCGGCGTAAGTGAGCGTACCGCGATGATCGAGATTGCGGGCTAGCGGCGCGAGCGCACCGCTCCAGCCGAGGTCGATGCGGCGCGCCGCGGGCAGGCTTATGCGCTGGAATCCATCGACGGACTTAATCCGGACATCGATGCGGCGAGCGTCGACGAGCAGCGAGTCGATACGAAAGCGCGCCGACAATACCAGGGTCGCCGCGCGCGGCGTATCGAAGCGTATGCTGTCCCGTCCTTCAAGCAAATGCGTATCCGGTTCGATGCGCACCCGGATCTGATGGGCGGCGGGCGCGGCGGCGATCGCCGTCGGCGATAACAAGAGCGCACAAATCAGGGCGGCAAGCCGCGCGGCCGGTCCGATCATTTTATCGGGGGAAATTTGGCCGTCAGCTCGATCGGCTCGCCCCTGCGCTTTGCCTTGAGCGGAAGCCAGGTGCCCGGCGCCATGCGTCCGACGATGGCTTTGAGTTCCCCCGTCGTCTCGACGGCCGTGCCCGCTGCTTCGGTGAGCACGTCTTCCGCCTGCAGCCCGGTCGCCTCGGCAATGCTGCCCGGGCTCACGGCGGCCACGCGGATGCCATCGGGGATTGCTTCAATCTGTATGCCCAGCGGCGGCGGCGGTGGCGCGGCTGGCGCGAGCTGCGCCGCGGGCAGGCCGAAGACGGCGGTCGCCAGGCCTGCGGAAAAATCGCCGCAGTCGGCGCCCGCATTCCAGGGCAGGAACGACGCAATGCGTTTGATGCCCAGGCTCTCGAGCTGGTGCGGCACGCCGTCGCCATGCGCAATGTGCTTGCTGCCCATCACACCGACGACCAGCGCATCGGGATTGCGCGCGGCGGCGGCCGCGAGCGCCTGCGCCATCGCGCGGTCCCAGACGAGCTGGGCTTCAACGAAGCGGCGGAATTCCGGGTCGGTACGCGCCGGGGCGGATGCCTTCTTCTCCGGGTGCTGCGCGTAGGCGTCGAACAAGCGCGCCAGATAAGTTTCGCCAGCCGCTGCCGGGTCGGAAACGCCTTCGCGTTTTTCCGGCGGCACCGCCGCGAGGCCTTTCGCGCCGACCGTGCGCACGAAGTCGCGCTCGACGTTGAGCGCCGCCATCGGAATGCGGTTCAGGCGCGCAAAATGAAACAGCGGCAGATAGAAAGCGGCATCGTATCCCCACGCCTGCGACCAGTCGGATGCCTTGAGAAATTCTTCCTCGCTCAGTTCCCCTGCCACCCAGCGGTCGAGCGCGCCCTGTACCCGGCGCGGAAACATCTCGAAGCCGAGCAC
>ERZ1292630.601-Hain-H41-02um-R3-601-length-36820-cov-21_pt1 | contig 36820 bp, 37 predicted proteins | sample MGYA00564408_ERZ1292630 | MGnify/ENA primary metagenome ERZ1292630 (study PRJEB36523, sample SAMEA6512641) | groundwater metagenome | collected 2019-01-08 | study: AquaDiva: Metagenomics assemblies of 32 groundwater samples
GCACCAAAAATATACCCGTGTTTATAATATATTTTAATGTTTTATTTAAATTCATGTTTTTAAATAATACTATCATTGACTACTTAAATCAAATTTTATGAAATTTTCAACTATTTTTATTATTTGAAATGAGTTGATAAATCGATTGACACCTTTTGACACTTTTGTTAATATCCTAATTAATGACTACAAAAGAAATAAAATCTAATGCAGTATACACAACCGCTGAAACACAAAAACTACTAAAAATAAGCAACAGTACTATTAAGCGTATGCTGAAAAAAGAACTCATTATAGCTAACAAGGTGGGCGGACATTATCGTATCCTTGGAAAAGAAATTTTACGTATCGTCTCTCCTAAAACAGAAAAAAAGGTGGAAAAATCATATTTAAAATTAAAAGAACGGGTTGTTAATAAAATAAACAAATGGTAAGCAAGATAGTCAAAAGTCATTAAAGTCTGTAAAGTCAGAAGTTTATAAAGTTCTTAAGGTCGAAAGTTTGTAAAGTAAAAAAGAATTATGAAAACTATTATAAAACCTAAAAATAAAAAAGCTTTTATTACCGGAATCACCGGACAGGATGGTTCTTATCTTGCAGAACTTTTGCTTGAAAAGGGATATAAGGTACACGGTTTGATCAGACGCTCAAGCACTTTCAACACCTCGAGAATCGATCATCTTTACAAAGACCCACATATTTATGGAACAAAACTATTTCTTCATTTTGGTGACCTTTCTGATTCAAGTAATCTCAACCGTCTGTTAAGTGATATAAAACCAGATGAAATATATCATCTCGGGGCACAAAGTCATGTCCGTGTTAGTTTTGATATGCCAGAATATACAGCAGATGTGACGGGGCTTGGAACAATTCGTATTCTTGATGCAATGAGGGAAGTTGGACTAAGTAAAACAAAATTTTATCAGGCATCATCAAGTGAAATGTTTGGTAAGGCAATGGAAATTCCGCTCAAAGAAACGACACCCTTCCATCCACGCTCACCTTATGGTTGCGCAAAAGTATATGCATATTGGATAACAAAAAATTATAGAGAGTCCTATGGTATGTTTGCTTCAAACGGAGTTCTCTTTAATCACGAATCTCCTCGTCGTGGAGAAACATTTGTGACAAAAAAAATCACACGCGGACTCGCGCGGATTAAACTTGGCAAAGAAGAAAAACTATACCTTGGTAACTTGGATGCTAAACGCGACTGGGGTTATGCAAAAGATTTTGTTTATGGAATGTGGTTAATACTCCAACATAAAAAACCCGATGATTTTCTTCTTGCCACAAACGAGTCCCATAGTGTCAGGGAATTCGCAGAGGAAGTTGGAAAAGTGCTTGGTATGAATATAATTTGGAAAGGAAAAGGATTAAACGAAAAAGGTGTTGATAAAAAAACAGGAAAAATAATTATTGAGATTGATGAAAAATATTTTCGTCCAGCAGAAGTAGATATACTTCAAGGAGATTATTCTAAAGCAAAAAAAGAACTCGGCTGGAAACCTACTACAAAATTTAAAGAACTTGTAAAATTAATGGCTGAAGCAGATTTAGAAAAAGAACAATATAATATAAAAGGTCTTGGCAAAAAAATATGAATCCAGTAGTAGAAAATGACATCATAAATAAAAAAGATAAAACAAATAATAAAATGAATCCCGTAGTAGAATTTCAAATCATTAATTTGTTTTTAAAAGGGATTGGGTATTAGAATAATATATAATAGTCGTTTAATAATAGAGTTTTAAGTTGTTTTTTAAAATTAATAAAAACAATTTGAAATTTCACTACAGGATGAAAAAAAATTCAAAAATCTATATAGCTGGACATCTAGGACTTGTTGGTTCTGCATTAAAAAGAAAGTTGGAAAAACTTGGTTATACTAATATAATAACAAAAACACGAAAACAATTAGACCTCACAGACAAGGAAAAAGTATTAAAATTTTTTAAGAAAGAAAAACCCGAATATGTTTTTTTGGCTGCGGCGAAAGTTGGTGGCATTATGGCTAATAAAAATCATCCCGCGCAATTTATTTATGAGAATTTGGTTATTGAAAACAATATTATTCATATCTCATATCTGACAAAAGTAAGAAAACTCCTTTTCCTAGGAAGTTCTTGTATTTATCCTAAGCTCGCATCACAACCGATAAAAGAAGAATATTTGATGACCGGGGCTCTTGAATCAACTAATCGTAATTATGCCCTTGCTAAAATTGCGGGCATTTTTATGTGCCAAGCATATAACGAACAATACGGAACAAATTTTATTTCTGTAATGCCAACAAATCTGTATGGTCCAAATGATAATTTTGACTTAAATAATTCTCATGTATTAGCAGCGTTGATTAGAAAATTTCACGAAGCACAAGTGAATGGGAGTAAAGAAGTTGTCATCTGGGGAACGGGTTCAGTAAAACGAGAATTTCTTCATGTTGATGATCTCGCAGACGCTTGTATTTTTCTTATGCAAAAATATAACGACTCGGAAATTATAAATATTGGGACCAGTAAAGATCTTTCCATTAAAGAATTGGCAGAAAAAATAAAAAAAGTTGTTGGTTATAGCGGAAAAATAGTTTGGGATAAAACTAAACCTGATGGTACGCCGCGAAAATTACTTGATGTGAGTAAACTTCACAAATTAGGATGGAAACATTCAATTCCTTTGGACAAAGGCCTTGCATTAACATATGAATGGTATAAAACAAAATGCTAATATACAAATGCATGCGAATTATACGAATATATACTAATAATTATTTGTATCCATTAGTATCATTAGTATAATTCGTATATTCGTATATTTATTTTATGAAAACTATTATAAAACCTAAAAAAACATTCAGTTTTGAAGACATCAAGGAGCTCTGGAAATATAGAGAACTTGCATATTTTTTTGCATGGAGAGATATAAAAGTTAAATACAAGCAAACTTTTGTTGGTATATCTTGGGCAATTTTTCAACCATTCGTGGCAATGGTAGTGTTTAGTGTTTTTTTCGGGACATTGGCAAAAATGCCTTCTGATGGTATTCCCTATCCGATCTTTGTATATTCTGGATTATTGTTCTGGCAATTTTTTTCCTCTGCGCTTAGTGAAACAAGTAATTCGCTGGTTGGAAACGCTGGAATAATAACGAAAGTATATTTCCCTAGATTAATTTTACCGATTTCCGGCGTTGTAACTAAGTTTGTTGATTTCGGGATTGCCTCGCTAATCCTCGTGGGGCTAATGTTTTATTACAACATTACTCCAAATCCAATAATACTATTAATATTACCCCTACTACTTTTAATCACATCTATTGCCGCTATGGGGGGAGGACTATTTCTTGCATCAATAAATGTAAAATATAGAGATGTAAGATATGTACTCCCTTATTTTATACAAATGTTACTTTTTGTTACACCTGTAATTTATCCGGCAAGTATTGCTGGAAAATGGTCGTTTCTTCTGGCACTTAATCCAATGACTGGGGTTATAAAAGCATCACGCGCCGCTCTTTTTGGCACCGAACCAATAAATTGGGAACTTTTAGGAATTTCTCTTATCGCTGTTCTCATATTGTTAGTAATCGGAGTTATTTTCTTTAAAAAAACAGAAAGGTATTTTGCGGATATCGTATAGAGGTAAACATACAAATATACAAATAATGCAAATGATACAAATAGAGGTAAACATACAAATATAAAATGAATACGAATAAAAAACAAATAAATAGTAAAGTTATACATCCAGAATTATCTTATACTATTACAGGTATTCTTTTTGATGTTCATAATGAATTAGGACAATATGCTAGAGAAAAACAATATGGTGACTTAATAGAAAAAAAATTAAAAGAAATAGAGATGTCTTATAAAAGAGAGATTCCAATTTCTGATTCTGGAAATATATTAGATTTTATTATTGACAACAAAATAGTGTTGGAATTAAAAGCAGCAAGAATACTCACAAAAGAAAACTACCGCCAAATACAAAATTATCTACAACAAACAAATATCAAATTGGGATTGTTAGTTAATTTTAGAAATAAATATTTAAAACCCGCTCGTGTTATTCGCATTGATTCGTATAATTTGTAATATTCGTATTATTTATAATTTATTCGTATCATTAGCATCATTCGTAGATTAGTATATTTAATTCGTATATTAGTATGTCAAACTTAGCAATTGAAATAAAAAACATCGGGAAAAAATATAACATAACCCACCAACGCGGGAGTTATGTTTCGTTGAGAGATGTAATAACAAATATATTAAAAAATCCATTTAAGCATGCTAAACACAAAGTCAAAAAAGCTTTAGGAAAAATAGAAAAAGAAGAATTTTGGGCGCTTAAAGACATCAATTTAACAATAAAAAAAGGTGAGATAATTGGAATTATAGGAGCAAATGGCGCGGGAAAATCTACTCTACTAAAACTTCTTTCTAAAATCACCCCTCCTACAACGGGAGAAATAAAAATAGATGGAAGAGTTGCTTCCCTTTTAGAGGTCGGGACCGGATTCCATCCAGAACTTACAGGAAGAGAAAATATTTTTCTTAATGGGGCCATTCTTGGTATGACAAAAAAGGAAATTGTTGAACGCTTTGATGACATTGTTGAATTTTCTGGAGTAAAACAATTTTTGGACACTCCTGTTAAAAGATATTCATCTGGTATGTATGTTCGTCTTGCATTTGCGGTAGCCGCGCATATGGAACCAGACATTTTAGTTGTGGATGAAGTTTTGGCTGTAGGAGATGCGGAGTTCCAAAAAAAATCTCTTGGAAAATTAGACGAGGTTTCAAAAGCGGAGGGGCGCACTATTCTATTTGTGAGTCATAATATGGCGGCAATCCAAAGACTTTGTAAAAGATGTGTCCTACTTGAGAAAGGAAGAATAGAAATGTTCGGAGACACAGAAAAAGTTATTGATTTTTATCTTAATAAATTAAAAATTCACTCAACAGAAATGCAATGGAAGAAAAATGAAACTCCTGGAGATGATGTTGCTATTCTCCATTCTGCAAGGATTATAGATAAAAATTACTGTAAGATCCCATTTGCAACAGCAAACCAAAAAATAGGTGTAGAGTTCATTTATGAAATATTGAAAGAAGGACATGTGCCTATTCCTAATATACATATTTTTACACCAACTGGAGAGTGCGCATTTATAAACCACGAAGAATTCGACCAAAAACTGGGTACTCTAGGAAAACACCGCGCAATAATGTGGATTCCTGAAAATTTATTGAATGAAGAGTCTTATATTGTGGGCATCGCCCTATCCACCATGATGCCACTCAAAATACACTTCTATCAGCAAGATGCATTAATGTTTAGTGTAGTTGAAGATATTATGAGCCCATCAAGGAAATTAGATTATAACCAAAAAATCCCGGGAGTTGTACGACCGCGACTGAAATGGGAAAATATAAAAATATAGATCAAAAATATGAAAGAAATAATTAAAAAAATCCTCCCAAACAGTTTATTTAGATTATTCTACTTTATAAAGAAAAAAATGCGTTTTATCCCTGAAAATGAGCACATATCATTTAATACAAATTCAATATATAGCGGTCATTTTAAAACTACCTATAGAGGTATTCCAGCGATTCGTTGTCCTTTTGATTATGTGATATACCAAATGATTATTTCCGAAATAAAACCAGATCTTATAATTGAAATCGGGACAAATTATGGCGGTAGTACACTTTATTTAGCTGACCTCATGCAGAACATAGGAAATGGAATAATTCATACAATTGATATTGAGGATAGGGTAGGCATGGCGGTTAAAAATCATCCTAAGATAAAACATTTTCTGGGAGGTTGGCAGGAGTATGATCTTGCTAATACAATAGGATTTAAAAAAATTTTAGTAATAGAAGATAGTTCACATATGTACGAAAATACATTGGATGTACTTAATAAATTCTCACCAATCGTTTCTGTTGATTCATATTTTATAGTTGAAGATGGAATAGTTGATGAGTTGGGCAAAAAAAAGGGATTTCATGGTGGACCACTGCGAGCGATTAGAGAGTTTCTGAAATTAAATAATAGTTTTGAGATAGACAGGAAATATTGTGACATGTTTGGTAAGAATGCAACATTTAATGTAAATGGTTATTTAAAGAGAAATAAATAAATTATGACAAGTAAAATATTTATAGGAATGCCAGTATATAATGGGGAGCGGTTTCTTAAAGAGGCGATTGATTCTTTAATAAATCAATCATATACCAATTGGAAATTATTTATTTCCGATGACGCATCAACAGATGATACCCCTAAAATTTGCAAGGAATGCGCTGAAAAAGATTCGCGCATCACATATTATAGACAAGAAAAAAATCTAGGTATATTTTCTAATTTCAAATTTGTACTAGACAAAGTAAATGCCCCTTATTTTATGTGGGCTGCACAGGATGATATGTGGGGAAAAGAATATCTACGAACTTGTGTTGAGTACTTGGAAAAGGATAAAGATTTTGGATTGGTAACCACATGCAACGAAACGATAGATTCATTCGGAAGAAAAGTATTGGAGTCACCTTGGATGGTGAATCTCTCTAGCAAACCGGGATTTATCGCGGTAGCACGCTATGTATTAGAGCCAGAAGTGCTCGGCAAAAATAACCTTATGTATGGACTCTTTAGAGCTGGGGTTGCAAAAGCTGCGTGGCAGGCATATCCACAACGACATACTTGGGGGCAAGATTATCATGTTTGCCTTGCCATCATAAGCCGTTTTGGAGTTATTGTTGATCCGAAAATACTCTTTAAAAAACGCCTTGGAGGATATTCGAGTCCACAATTAAGTCTTAATGACTCGCGAAATCGAGTTACTAAAATAGAATTTAAAAATCCTAAAAATCATATGTTTCCCTTCGGACGATTCAAAAGTTACTTTTGTGGACATATGGAGGCTCTACGAGGGACCCCTTACCGCTCCCTTGTCATATTGTTGCTTCTCATACGACTTCCTCGTTCATTTATTATCCACATCAGAAAGAGAAGCGTAAAAAAATTTTTAAGAAAAATATTATTAATATTTAAATTACAATAGACCCATGATCCCATTAATGAAAAACGCATTTTTATACGAAAAAGAGACCAAAAAGGCTTTGTCTAAATTTATTATGCAAACCAAACGACTAAGTATGGATATTAAATGTAGGGAATTTGAAAATGCATTTGCAAAAAAACAGGGAGTTAAACATGCAATACTTTTTAATTCAGGCGGGAGCGCAAACTTAGCAATTCTCCAAAGTGCAAAAAATCTCGGCTTACTCAAAAAGGGTGATAAGATAGGGTTCTCTGCACTCACATGGTCAACAAATGTAATGCCTATAATTCAGCTCGGGATGAGACCCGTTGCAGTAGATTGCAGTATTTCAACTCTTAATTCAATGTCTAGGCATCTGCTTGAAACTATTAAAAAACACAAAATCCGTGCTTTTTTTATTACTAATGCACTCGGATTCGCCGGGGATCTCGCAGAAATCAAAAAAATATGTGCCAAACACAATATTCTATTTCTTGAAGATAATTGTGAATCCCTTGGTACCGAATTACCTGAGGGTAAGACGGGAAATTTTGGATTTGGATCTAGTTTTTCATTTTTTGTTGCCCATCATATGTCAACTATAGAAGGTGGTATGGTTGTTACAAATGATGACAAATACGCAGAAATGCTTCAGATCGTTCGCGCAAATGGATGGGATAGAAATCTTGAACCAGACCAGCAAAAAAGGTGGAGAAAAAAATATGGCATTAAATCTGAATTTTACTCAAAGTATACTTTTTATGACTTAGGATTTAATTTACGACCAACTGAAGTAACGGGGTTTCTTGGTTTGTATCAAATACAGTTTTTAGATGAAAATTTAAAAATTAGAGAAGCAAACCATCATTACCTTGAAAAAAAGTTGAAAAAAAATCCTGACTTCATTTTATTAGACCGAAGTCATATAAAAAAAATTTCCCCTTTTGCGTTTGCTGTGGTTTGTAAGACGCCCAAACTTAAGAATAAATATCTGAAGCGTTTTATAGATGCTGGAATTGAAGTACGCCCAATGATAGCTGGTAATATACAGACACAACCATTTTATAAAAAGTATGTTAAAGAGGTAGCTATATTAGAAGGAGCAGAGTTTTTGCATCACAATTCTTTTTATTGTGGCAATTATCCGGAACTCACTGCGGAAGATTTAGAAATTATTAGCAATTGTTTAAATAAAGATTAGTATGATTATTGTAAAATTAATAGGGGGGCTCGGAAATCAGATGTTTCAATATGCTTTTGGACGACATCTTGCTTATATAAATAATACAGAATTAAAGTTAGATATAGCAGGTTTTACGGACTATAAATTACATAATTACAGCTTAAATAATTATAATATTCAAGAAAACATTGCGACACCAGAAGATATAAAATATTTTAAAAAATATCAAAGAAAGCCTGGAAGAAAGTGGTTCCTTTATAATCAATTAATCGCAAATGGGCATAAGTATGTACAGGAAAGACAATTCCATTTCAATCCACAGATGTTAAAAATGAAAAATGAAGTATATCTTGATGGTTATTGGCAGAGTGAAAAATATTTTAAAGATGTTGAGGTGATAATAAGAGATGAACTTAGTGTTAAAAACAAACTAAATGGAAAAAATCTGGAAGTTTCTAAAAAAATAGATGCCGTTGATTCAATAAGTATTCATATTCGACGCACAGATTATGTTACTGACCCAGTATCAAACGAATATCATGGTGCATGTAATATTGAGTATTATAAAAAAGCCACAAATTTGATAGTTGATAAAATAAAAGCTCCATATTTTTTTATTTTTTCAGATGACAGGGAGTGGGCAAAAGAAAACCTAAAATTATCTTATCCAACATACTATGTAGACCATAACGATGCACAAAAAAATTATGAGGACTTAAGACTTATGAGTATGTGTAAACATAATATTATTGCAAACAGTTCCTTTAGTTGGTGGGGGGCGTGGCTAAACCAAAATAAAAATAAAATAGTTACAGGGCCTAAAATATGGTTTAGGAATGCGCCAAAAGCAGATACAAAAGACATTTTCCCTGAAGAGTGGATAAAAATATAATCAAATAATTCATTATGTGCGGTATTGTCGGAATAATAAAAAATAATAAACGAACAATTGCAGATAATATTAATTCTGTTAATAACATGCTTTCTGTGTTAAATAAACGGGGACCAGATGATTCGGGGGTTTTTTCAGATAATGTTTGTGTTCTTGGTCAAACAAGACTTTCTATTATAGATCTAGATACAGGACACCAGCCAATGAAAGACAATGTGCATAATATTGCAATAACTTTTAATGGAGAAATATATAACTACAAAGAACTTCGTAAAAATCTTGAAAAGAAGGGGCATGTTTTTTCTACAAAATCAGACACAGAGGTGATACTTAAAACATACATAGAATATGGCGATGAATGCCCAAAATATTTGGATGGAATGTTTGCATTTGTTATTTGGAATAGTGATACAAAAAAACTTTTTGCTGCACGAGATAGATTTGGTAAAAAACCACTCTATTATACCTTGCATGAAAGTCAGTTCATTTTTGCCTCAGAGATAAAGGCACTCTTTAAAATTGGTATAAGAGGTACTATTGACTATGGTGCTATAGATAATTACCTATCTCTAATGTATATACCCCCGTGGAAAAGCGTGTACTCTAATATACATGTTCTGCCACCTGCCCATATTCTTTCATATATCAATGAGAATGTAAAAATAAAAAAATATTGGTCTCTACAGAACAAACCAATTAATATCCAATATCAAAACGCAAAGAAAAAAATTAATGAACTTATAAATAAAGCTGTAAGAAAGAGACTTATCGCAAATGTAGAAATTGGCGCTCTTCTTTCTGGAGGTGTTGATTCAACCCTAGTAACAGAACGAGCACAACAACATGTTACAAAACCTATTAAAACTTTTTCTGTGTCATATACAGGACACTCGTCGGATGAATCAAAATATGCCCAACAGGCATCAGAAACAATTGGCACCGACCACTACACATTAGAAACTTCTTATGTTTCAATAGAAGAACTCACAAAAGTTATAGAATACATGGACGAACCACATGCAGATTCGTCCAACTTTCCACAACATCTCGTGTCCTTACTCGCTTCCTCTAAAGTAAAAGTGGCATTGTCAGGCGACGGAGCAGATGAATTGTTTATGGGTTATGGGTGGTACTGGAAATATTGGAACACTCGCAAAATTGCCCAACTAAAAAATTCCTTTTTTTCAACCCCCTTTAAAGAATATATAAAAAATATTTCTGTATTCACAACAAAAGAAAGAAAAAAAATATGGAAAAATCTAAATGTTATAAATGAAGACTTTATACCAAAAGAAATAAATAAAGAAAAGAATCAACTTAAAAAAATAAATCTATTTGATATTTTGGTATATCTTCCCGGCCAACTTCTGTCAAAAATAGATAGAACTGGCATGATGCATTCATTAGAAATCCGTTCCCCTTTTTTAGATACAGAATTAGCTGAATTTATATATAACATTCCAACTGAATATAAAATGGATAAACATATGGGAAAAATAATACTAAAAGATATATTATCCGACAGTATGTCTAAAGAATTTGTTTATCGTCGTAAACAGGGCTTTGGCGCACCTGTTCAAGAATGGATAGAAGAAAAAAATATAGCTCAATACATATCAGATTTATTTAATGGAGAAGCTAAAATATATAAATTCTTAAATAGAGATGAGGTTATTAATATAGTTGAACGATTTTATAAGGGACAAAAAGATCTATACTATAAAGTGTGGTCATTGGTTTGTTTAGAAATTTGGTTTAAAAGTCATGTACTTTAAAACTTTTGAAAAGGTTTTTTTAGATTTCTCACAATTGATGCTTTAAGTGCTCGTAGAGCAGCTCTCCCCGAAACTTGTGGTCTAACCCACTCAGAAAACCATTCTGGTAAATGGGTATTTTCTGCTTCAATTACTTTATGAATTAAATTAGATTTATGAATACTTTCAATAAGAGGAATCTCTTTATTATTTTTTTTGTACCATGCATGAAAAGCATGAACATCTTTTGGGAGACAATGTCCACCATAAGATCTGCCATATCGTAAATAACTTTTTCTTTCAAAAAAGAAATCAATTATTTTCTCAATATTAGCTAGTTTTTCTTTGTCTGTCGGTATAGAAATCATATTACCAAATTCATTAACGAAAGTAATACGAAGTGCGTTCCAAATATTTGAAAGATATTTAAGATATGAGGCCTCTTCTGGTGTACCATGAAAAGATTTTGTTGCCGATCGTTCCCATAAATCAAGAAAACTTGGTTGACGATCTGTTTTGTTATTACTTCCTATAATGTAATACTGTGGGGTCAAACATTCCTCAACAGCTTTCTTTTCGTGGAGAAACTCTGGTAGATAATAATGAAAATTCAATGCGTTTAGTTTTTCTGGCAAAACGGTAGAACGAAGAATAATTCCCCCTTTAGCACTTTCAAGCGAGTCTAGAGCGTTTTTAATAGCAGAAATATTTTGTTCCCCATCATCCCCTATCTGATCTCCAACACAGACAAGATACCATGTATTTAAACTATCTTTTTCTAAAATAGACTTTAGTTTTTTAATCTTAAAATACATCTTCTTGTGTTCCTTTTCATAATGTAGTTTAGGTTCCTGAATATCAAAATAAAATACATCATAACCCATGCTTAATAAGGCCAAAGCATTTGCTTGTCCAACCCAGCCATAACCAACAATAACGATGATCTCTTTTGACAAAAAATTCATAAAATATACTCAGTTAGTACATCGTATAATAACATTTTGTTAATGATAATCAAGGTGATATACTATCTGACGATGTATAAAATCAAAAAACTACTCGGCAAAAAAGAATCTGTGATTCCAAAATCAAAACGGCTATCCAACTCATTATTCCAAACAATACAAAAATCAATACCTGTAACATGCATTGATTTAATTGTTTTAAGAAAAAACAAAAAAACAATTGAAACACTTTTAATCAAGAGAAAAATTTATCCCGAAAAAAGAAAGTGGTGTCTAGTGGGTGGGAGAATAATTAAGGGTGAATATGTGCAAGATACAATCAAACGGCAGACACTTAGAGAACTTGGGGTATCAGTAAAAATACTTTCACCATGGAATGAGACGACTCCGTTTTACACACTTAGTGATCCTGTTTCTGACAAACAAAAACATTTTGTTACTCTTACTTATCCAGTAATTATTACAAAAGGTAAATTAAAAAAAGAAGGTCCTGAATATAGTGAAACAAAATGGTTCCCAATAAATAAGCTTCCAAAAATAATCGGCTTTGGACAAAAGAAGTGGCTACAGGCCTTTATTAAAACAAAGTTATCATACTCTATAAAATAATATGTTAAAAATACTTATTACAGGTGGAGCAGGATTTATTGGTTATCATTTAGCTAAACATCTATTAAAACTCCACAAAAACAATATTCAACTTGTTCTAGTCGACAATCTTCAGCGAGGTTTAATGGACGATGATTTTAAAAAACTATTAGAACAACCAAATGTTAATTTTTTAAATCTAGATCTTACAGACCCATCTTCATATGAAAAAATAGGGTCCAATTACGGCCATGTATATCATCTTGCAGCAGTTAATGGAACAAAATATTTTTATCAAATGCCACATGAGACTTCTAGAATAAACCTGCTATCTCTTATATATATATTGGAATGGTTTAGAACCAAAAACTCAGAGGGGAAAATTTGTTTTCCTTCTTCAAATGAAGCCTACGCCGGCGGCCTAAATGCATTTGGCACCCTCCCCATCCCAACCCCAGAAAATGTCCCCCTTGTTGTTGAAGATCCCTATAATCCTCGTTGGTCATATGCAGCTACAAAACTTATGGGAGAAGTATTAATGATTCATTACTTAAGTATGTACAACCTAAGAGGAATTATTGTACGCCCACACAATTTTTATGGACCAAGGGCTGGATATGATCATGTAATTCCAGAGTTTGTTGCTCGCATTAATGATCGTGTTGACCCATTCCCGATATATGGAGCAGATGATACACGAACATTCTGCTATATAGATGATGCTGTTCGAGCTATACAAATGCTTATGGATTCTCCAAAAACAGACAATCAACCTATAGAAACCGTCCATATTGGCGACACAATGGAAACCCTAATATATGATCTTGCAGAGAAACTATTTACGGTAACCGGATGGAAACCTAAAGAAATAAAAGTGGAAAATTCTCCTCATGGAAGTGTTAAACGTCGTCTTGCAAATGTAAGTAAATTACAATCATTTGTTGGATGGAAACCCGAAGTATCATTTGAAGATGGGTTATGTCGTACATATGAGTGGTACATGCAAAATCCTAAACCAAAAAAATAAGTTTTATATTTTTACCTACTGTAAAACTTTTTAATTAAATCACATACTAACCTGATGTCATCATCTGATAATGTAAACGCTGACGGTAACCATAATGCCTGTCTTGAAAGATGTGTGCTGTTTGGGAACTCATTGTCTGGTAGTTTATATGGCACCTGTTGATGAATTGGAATCCAATATTTTCTTGAATCAATGTCGCGATTTTTTAGGTACTCCACCAATTCATCTCGTCGTTCTGCAATTACATCCGTCCACTGGGGGATTGCGCCATTGTTTATATCACACGGGAAAATTGATAATTCTTTTACATTTCTAAGTTCTTTTTCATACAACTGATATATTTCTCTCATATGTTTAACCCTTGCCTTAAAATAATTCAACTGTCCTAAACCAACCGCTGCCTGTAAATTCGTAAATTTAAAATTATACCCCCTAATATAATGAATATCATCCCCACCACTACCTTTCTCTGGACGACCTTGATCTTTAAGCATTCGAAGTGTTGCATATAATTTTTCATTATTTGTCACAATAACACCTCCTTGTCCTGTTGTAACGGTCTTGTTAGGTGAAAAAGAAAAACATCCAGCATCTCCATAGGTTCCAAGATATTTATTTTTATATTTAGAAGCAAGAGCCTCTGCAGCATCTTCAACAATTACGAGATTATGTTTTTTTGCAATACTTAAAATGGACTCCATGTCTGCCCCCCTACCAGTCACATGCACTGGCATAATCGCTTTTGTTTTTGGAGTAATAGCTTTTTCTATAGCCCCTATATTAATAGTAAAGTCGTGTGAATTAATATCAACCAATACTGGATTAGCTCCTGTCATATCAACGGCATTGATCGTTGCGATAAAAGTTATATCTGGAACAATAACCTCATCCCCAGAACCTATACCAAGCCCCTTAAGTGCTAAAAACATTCCCGCCGTACAACTTGTCACCGCTACAGCATATTTAGCATCAACTAATTTCGCAATTTTATTTTCAAATTCAGATGTAAAATCACCTTCGTTAACATAATTATTATCGAAAACTTGTTTTACTAATTCTCTTTCTTCTTTAGTTCCTGTTTGTGGCATCCACCAACAAATTTTTTTATTTTTCATGTTTACTATATTTCATCAATTATCCTTGGTTTTGGTAACGGCATAATAAATTTACCCTTATAACCAAACTTTCTCATAAGCTTCATTAACTCTTCTCCAATGTGCCAAGAAAGTATGAGTGCATATTTTGGTTGTTCTTCAAATAATTTCTCTTCATCTACGATTGGTATATGTGTGCCGGGAGTAAATAATCCTATTTTTGGAGAACCCTTTTTTTCACAGGCGTAATCAAGAATAGTGTTGTCAATTTTTATAAAATTAAGAAAGGAACTACCACGAGCAGGAGCGCCTATACTAACAATCTCTGCTCCTTCTTTTTTACAATTAAGTAATATCCTCATTAAATCTTGTTTTATTCTTATAGCATTTGTTTTAAATTTTTTGAGTGTCCCATCATCATATAGCCTCGCCTCATCTTCTTTTTCAATAAGTTTTTCTGCTCGACTACTCGTCTTGTGTTTGCCTTTCATTGCGTAAACGCGTATAGAACCGCCTGCTGCACCAATCCGTTCAGCATCAATCATACTAAACCCTGTTAGTGAAAATAACTTTTTAAGTGGTTTTAGAGAATAGAACCTAAGGTGTTCATGATAAATGGTGTCAAAAGCTGTTTTTTCTACAGCATCTAATATATATTGTGATTCTGATATAAATACCCCATCGTCAGATAATATTAAATCAATACCTTCCATTATCTCAAACAAATTATTTATGTGAGCAAAGGCATTTGTCAGTGTAACAATCTTTGCCTTTCCGTGTTTTGAAACAATATTATTTGCAGTTTCTTTTGTAAAATATTCTTGGATAGTCGGAATATTATTTTCATTTGCAATTTTTGCAATATTTGTTGGTTCTATACCCAAAACTCTTATTCCTTCCTCTTTAAAACCTTGGAGAAGTGTCCCATCATTTGATCCAATATCAACAATTAAGTCATTGGAATTAAGTTTATATTTCTTGGTTAACAGATTAGCTAGCTCACGAAAGTTTCTAATCAACATGTTCGTTAACCCAGTTTGATAAGGATATTCTGGAGGGAAAATAACTTCCGGATCTCCTATATAATCAAGCTGAAAAAGTCCACATTCAGCACATCTAACTAAATTAAGTGGATATGTCATTTCTCCCTCTAAAAGCTGTTCTTTTGTTAAGTGTGAGTGTACCGGCGCATGATGACCAAGGGAAAGTACTGTCTTTAAATTAGGTGCCGAGCAGATTTGACACCTTACAATATGACCTATGTTTTCTTTTGATTTCATATATTATTTAAGTATAGTCGCTAACATCCACTAATATATCATTTTTTTAAATACATTCAAATATCAATTTGATAAATACAGTGCTATGTGGTAATCTCCAAAGAGAAATTAAATAAAAAACATTATGAAAACTGAACACTCACAACAATATGATAAAACTTTATTAAAATCAGTTGGTAAGGATGTATTTATAAGTAATTCTGTAGAAATCCGAAGACCACTTTTGGTTTCAATAGGAAGTCATGTAGCTATTGATAGTGGATTTTACCTCACCACAGCATTGGAAACAAACAACTACATACATATCGGCCCCTATGTAAGTATTATTGGTGGTAAAGAAGGAAAACTTACCCTAGGTCATTTCACAAATATCGCCGCAAAGAGCACAATCGTTTGTGTTTCTGATGAGTATCTTGGTGAAGGATTGGTCACAGCCCCAGGCATACCGAAAGAAATGTGCGATGATTTAATTATTGAACCAATTATTTTTGAAAATTTTGTCAATGTTGGTGCAAATGTCACTATACTCCCTGGGGTAATCCTTGCAGAAGGATGTGTCATTGGTGCATGTTCGTTCGTCCCCAGAAATACGAAAACTGAGCCGTGGACTATTTATGCTGGTAATCCAATTATACCAATTAAAAAAAGGCCAAAAGAGAAAATGCTTAAATATGCGAAAAAACTGGGGCGTCTCTAGCAACTAATATATAATACAATTACACTGAAACTATAAAATAAATAATGTCTACAAAAAATAGTAAAACCCTTTCATATATAATTACTACCAAAAATAAGTTACCCTATCTAAAAAAATCCCTAGAGAGGTTGTTTCAATGCGTAAAAAATGATGAAGAGGTTATTGTCGCGGATGCAGCAAGTAACGATTCCACAAGAGAATATCTTGAAGAACTACTCGCTCAAGGAAAAATTCATTCATTTATATCAGAACCTGATAAGGGAGAATCTCACGCCCTCAATAAACTTTTCTTTATTGCACAAGGAGAACTTATAAAAATAATTACCGATGATGATATTTTCCACTACCCTACTATAGAAACATGTAAAGAGTTAATGATTGCAGAGCCACAAATAGACATAGTAGGCACTAATGGTGGTTTCAAAGATCAAAATTTTGCCACTGATGTCAGACCACTTGTTTATGAGCATGACTATCGGCAATGGCAAAAAGATCATACCCCTTTTTCTTTTTGTGGGTTAGGTATAATGATTCGCAGATCATCACTCCCTCTTCTTGGACTATGGAACTCATCATTCCGACGCGCTGATGCCGAATTTTCACTCCGTGTCACATCAGGTAAAGCAAACATTGCATGGTGTACGACTCCGTCTTTTGTAAACATAAGCAACCCACAAAGCGTAAGTTTAGTTTATGGTAGAAAAATAAAAGATGAAACTAACCGTTTAAATAAATTTTATTTAAATAAAAACTCTGATTTATTTATTGTTGAAAAATTAAAAGTACTCAAAAATAAATTTCTATGTGGTTCTTTTTTTAAAAAAAGAGTAACTCCAGAAAATTTTCAAACTGATTGGCTAAAATTACTTGAAATATCTGAAAAATGGCTGGAAAATGTGAATGAATCAAAAAGTCCCAAATTCATATATAATAAATAATATGACTTTCACAGATACTTTTTTTGCCATACATCGTGTTTTTAAACGTAAGTTGAGTAGAAAACTCTTTGGTGTAATAACTATAAATCCCCGGGGAAAACCAACAAAAGGACGAGTTCTTCTTTCTTATGTTACTCACCCTTTTGCGATTACAAAAAAAGAACTCAACCAAAGTCCCCACACAAACCCTTGGGAGTGCCTTATAATCACCGAGATTCTTCTCAAACAAGGATTTACGGTTGATGTTATTGATTGGACAAATACAAAATTTATTCCTAAAAAAGATTATGTAATGATAATTGATGTTCACCAAAATCTTGAGAGATTAAGTCCTTATTTAAAAAAAAGTTGTATAAAAATTTTTTATATCACAGGGGCACACTGGAAATATCAAAATTCAGCAGAACTTAAACGGCTCCAAGAACTCAAAGAACGACGAGGGGTTGTACTTCGTGCTAGACGAAATATCGTACCAGCAAACAATATTGAGTATGCAGATTATGCTACGGCGCTTGGTAATGGATTTGCTAAAAACACTTTTTCGTATGCAAATAAAGATATCGTAAATATACCACTATTTTCTGTTGCACAATTTCCATCGCCAAAACAAAAAGATTTTAAAAATGTAAAAAAGAATTTTGTCTGGATAGGTGGTGGCGGTGCGATACATAAAGGACTCGATCGTGTACTTGAGGTATTTGTGTCCATACCAGAATACAAACTAACTATATGTGGGCCTGTTGTCGCAGAAGAAGATTTTGCTGAATGTTATAAAAATGAGCTATATAAAACACCAAATATAAAACTAGTTGGACGTATTAATATACGAGGTAATCAGTTTAAAGAAATTGTTGCCACGGCGATAGGTCTTATATATCCAAGCTCCTCTGAAGGTCAGGCTGGAAGTGTTATTACAGGACTCCATGCCGGTCTTATCCCAATTATTACCCAACAATCTGGTGTAACCGCAGAACCTTTTGGTATAGAACTAAAAACAGCTTCTGTTGAAGAAATTATTGATGCAGTCAAGTATATTGCTTCACTCCCAGAAAATGAATTAAGGTCGCGATCTTTGGCTATATGGGACTACGCACAAAAACACCACACAAAAGAACGGTTTAGAGAATCGTATACTTCATTCATAGATAAGATAATTAAAGAAAGAAAAATATGAACCAACCCCTAATTTCAGTCATAATACCTGCACACAATAATTCCTCAACGATAGAGGAAGCTATTAACTCAATAGTTAATCAGACATATAAAAATTTAGAAATAATTGTTGTTGATGATAATAGTTCTGATAACGCCTTTGATATCGCAAAAGAATTTGAAAAAAAAGATAATAGGATAAAAGTTTACTCTCTCCCTTTTGATGACCCAAACCGTGTAAATAAAAGAGGTAGAAATATAAATGCTGGTTACATGGCAAGAAACTATGGTTTTGAAAAATGTAATGGAGAATGGATTACTTTTCAAGATGCTGATGATGCCTCTCTTCGTAATCGTATTGAAGTACAGTACAACCTCGCCATAAAACATAACGCTTCCCATATATGCATTCAGTGGCAACAATTTAAAAAAGAGTTATTAGAAAAAAGATTAGATGTTGAAAAAATTTTCCAAGAAGAAAAAGGTGTAACAATAACAAATAAAGAAATAGTGGCGCTTGCTAAAAAAACCAAAGGGATTATTATTCCCATTCTTGGTAAACTAAATCATTTTATTCCTTTTGAATTTAAGAGAGTAAAAATAATCAATAAATTATTTTTTGGCTCACTTGATTCTTATCCTGGGTCAGGAAATAGTCCTCTTTTCAAAAAAGAAATACTAAAAAAAGTAAAATTCCGAAGCCTCAAAAATAGAGTTTGGCCGTCATTCACTGGCCGTGGTGCAGATCGTGATTTCAATTTTCAGGTTGCTGAAACATATAACAATAACATTTCATTTAAACTACCTCTTTATTTATGGAGAGTAAAAACCCAAAACCCCGATTATAGCAAATACGAAAAATACCTGTTAAACTAACCGCAATATTACTACACACTATGAAAAATCAACAGGTAGTCAGAAAATCTCTCAAAAAAATAACAATATTAAAGTTTTTGGTAATCTATCTTCGTATATTCAAGAACCCTTATAATTTTATACAGAAAAATTCGCGTTTTTCTAGTTTTTTGAAAGATTTAAAAAAATATAAAGCTCTGAAAAAAAATACAAATATCCCTGTTAAAAACGCGGATTTATATCCAAAAATATATGACAAAACTGAATCTACTCCAATTGATCCTGTTTATTTTTATCAAAATTCTTGGTGCGCAAAAAAGATTTTTGAAAATAAACCAAAAGAACATTTCGATGTGGGTTCTGATTTAAAAATGCTTGGAATAATTTCTCAATTTGTTCCAACAACAATAATAGATATAAGACCCCCAGAAGTTGCCTTGCCAGAATTAAATTTTAAGAAGGGCAGTATTTTAAATCTCCCCTTCCCTAATAATTCTATAAACTCACTGAGTTCAATTTGCGTTATTGAACATATTGGGCTTGGTAGATATGGAGATTTATTAGACCAATTTGGAACAGAGAAAGCTGTGAGGGAACTTGTGCGTGTATTAGCAAAAAAAGGAAATTTGTATATAAGCGTTCCTGTGGATGAAGAAAATAAAGTTTATTTTAATGCTCATAGAGCTTTTACAAGAGATTATATTTTAGAACTTTTTTCATCATTGAAACTTGTAGAAGAGAGATATATTTACGGCAATGAAATGTTTAATAAATATGATGAGAAAAAAGGGTTTGGAACTGGTTTGTATTATTTTAAGAAAATATGAAAAAGATAATTATACTAAAACACGGAGGCGGAGAACTCACAAATCAATTGTGGAACTATATTAGTATTTATGCCTATGCCAAAGAAATAAATGCCCAAATAATAAATCCCTCCTTTTTTGAATATGGATGTAATTTTAATATTAAATGTCCGCCAATCTTAAATCTGTTGCTTTATAAACCATTCGCTAATTACACAAAAAGAAGGAATGGTCTCAAGAGACAAATATGGAGAAATATGTATAAGCTATATGTCTCTTTAATGCACATTTTTAGAAAAGGAAGTATCGTGTCCTCTATAAACTCAAGTAATACAGTTTATTATCTCCCACCTTCTACAAAAGATCACCCGAACACTACAAAAAACACATTTTATTTTGAAGGGTGGCTTTTTAGAAATCCCTTGGGAATAAAAAAATACAGAAAAGAAATACTGGAATATTTTAAACCAATACGGTTGATGGAAGAAAACGTAGAATGTTTTTTAGATAAAAACATAAATAAACATTTGGTTGGAATTCACATACGACAGGGAGATTATAAAACATTCAAAGATGGGCATTTCTATGTGGAGCAAAAAAGAGTTAGAGAAATTATGGACGAATATCTTAATTTTATTAAAAAAAGTTCTAGTGAAGTTGTGTTTATTATTACTTCAGACGGACCAATAGACGAAAAACATTTTGTGGGATTACAATATGACATATCACATATGGGACCAGTTGAAGATTTATTTCTATTGTCAAAAACAAAAACAATTTTGGGATCAGATAGTTCGTTTGGAAACTTAGCATCATATTTTGGAGACATCCCTCATGTAGTATTTCAAAAAGAAAAAATGGATTGGGAATATTATTCAGATAAAAAAGAGTATTTCGAAAATAAATATTGCACAATGGTGCATTATTAGTATAAAACCATTATTAACTTTTTATTTCTTTCTTCCTATAAAATAAAGATGTGTGGCTACTGCTTCGGATCCCGGAATATGCATAAAAATCAAATCTAAATATTTAATAGGTCCTAAAACAAGCATAAAAACGTGGGCTAGAATTGGGGCTAGTTTTTTAAACCCAAAAGAGAATATAATGCCAAACCAATACGCGAGAAACATAAGTAATGCGCTCCACGGACCAGAACGCACACCTGTTTCTACTACTTCAAGATCCTTAAAAAGAGATTTCAGTCCACTGGCGGTCCATCTGGTAAAATCGTCAGGAGAAGTATGATAGGGGTGTATGAAGGGTGCACTAACATACAAATATCCGCCTGGTTTCAAGACTCTTATCATCTCATTGGCTACTTCATTTGGATTAGAAACATGTTCTAACATTGACTCACTAACAACACCACCAACTGAATTATCCTTGAATGGTAAACTCGTCGCGTCTGCGACTACATCAACTTCAGAAAAAGGAAAAACATCTATATTTATGAATTCGTCTTCTAATCTTTCTGGGCCAGAGCCAATATCAAGCACGATTCCTTTGGATAACAAGAGAGATAATATTTTTCTCGGGCCATTTACCATCATTAGAACAGGACAAAAAAAATACCATATTCCATAATACAATTTTGGGAATTGTTTTAAAAATGATTTAAGCCAATTCACACCAGATTCATGTTCGTCAGTATTAAATTCAAAAACTTTTTCATTAATTAAAAATGGTCTACCTGAATCGTCCGATTTAAATAATCCATCTTGGCTACACAAATATCCTTTGTCTATTTTTTCTAAACTATTTTTACAAATAGGACAGCACAACAGGTGTGATATATTTTTGGGTTTTCTAACACGCGGTTTTTTAAGGTGTAATAAACGATAAGAGATTAATAAAAATATTACATAAAACCCATCTCTATATCTTATTTTTTTCCCCTCTGAAACATCTCTTGGATTGTGAGATATTGGGACTTCAGAAATTTTTAGGCCAGAAAGCGCCATTTTGGCAGTAAATATAAGTTCTGAATCAAATCCTCCATTAGGAAAATATCCCTTTGCCTCACTTGGAAAAAGTTTATAACATGTCCAGACATCTGTGAGATTAACTTTATATAAAAAATTGAAAAGTTTTGTAATAAACCATACCCCCAATCGTGAAAAAAGAAACCCAGACCGTTTTTCATGATGTAAATTACGAGAACCAAAAATAACATCCTTTTCCCCTCTTTTAACGGCAAACGCAAGATCTTTAATTTCATCTGGATTATATTCCAAATCTGCATCTTGAATTATTATATAGTCACCTGTGGCCTCTTTTAATCCCCGTCTAACAGCGGTTCCCTTTCCTCCATTTTCAGATTGATGAATAATAATAATTCTACCTTGATATTTTTTTAATTTTTTTCTTGTATCATCAGAAGAACAATCATCAACAACAATGATTTCTTTTTCTATATTAGGCAATCTAATTTCTTCAACTTTATCTAAAAGTTTTTCAATTGTTTTAGATTCGTTATAACAAGGTATAACAATGGATAATTTTTTCATCCCGTTAGAAATTTACTTATTTTTATAAAATCGACTCTTCATAATTTATTTGCTCTATTTTCCGTTATTTCTAACGGGATTCATGTTTTCAATTTCTTTTTTTTTCGTATAAAGTTAATTAAACTAAAATATCCATAAATAGCAAACATAAAAATAAAAGTGTTTATGGGCATACGAAATCGCGCATTTATTCCTAAGCCATTGATCATCGTTGTTCCGGCAAAATAAGCAATGAGAAGGAGCGCAAAAACAATTAGAGTATTAGCTTTCTTGTCTTTAAACATTTTAAACACTCCAAAAATGAAGAGTGTGGTAATTAAGATCCATAAAATACGTACTAACAACACTAGTATAAATGGACTCATTATTAGACCCTTGGCCACTATAAAAAATTCTTTTGGGGATTTAAGTAACAAAAAGAGCGCTGGTTTTGATAGTGTTGTTGGTGGCCTATACCCAGCATAACCAAATACCGTAAGCATTCCATCATGAGTAAAAAATGTTAATAAGGATGTGCCAGATAATTTAATAAGCGCAATTTTATGTTCTTTTAAAATATTTAAAGATTCACTAATATAATATTTTGAATTAGATAGAGTTATGTTATCCCAATGGAAATCTTTTGTCTCCATTATTTTTTTATTTTCAATGCTAAAACTGGTGTCATTGGCGATAGATAAGACACTTGGAACAAGATAGGTATAAAGATTGAAGGCCGGTTGTGCGCTCATGCCAACAACTCCAAACTCTTCATAGTTACGATACAACCATGAAGAAATCGTGAGAATAAAGATACTTAAGAATACAACAATTTGAATGATTGTTTTTTTTGAAATAGATTTACGAAAATGCCAAAAAATAAATATTGGTATTATTACTGGTAAATATTGAACCGTCGGTTTAGTAAGGACGGCTAACCCAAAGAAAAGTGATGACCATATAATATTTCTGTAGCTTGGATCTTTAAAATATTTAAAAAAGAAAAATAGAAAAACCAGAAACAAAAATATAAATAATGTTTCTGTATAAAAAATTGAAGAGAAAAGGGTGGAGTAAGGTTCTATTGCAAGAAGAACACCGACAATAATACTTATTTTCTTTGATGAAATAACTTTATCTACAATCGCCATTCCTAAAAGAGGAATCAGTCCGCTAATAAATAATTGAATAATTAAAACCGCCCAATAACTGCCAAACAAAAGTAAAATGCCCGCGATAAAGAATGGGTAAATCGGAGTACGAAGAGGATTTGGCTGAAATGGCGCTTCTGTACTCCATGTAAATCCGTTGCCATCAATCAAGCTTTTACTAAGTTCAAAATATCCGTCATCACCTTTTATGGTAGGAATGAGATCATATTGGTTATTGGTAAAATTTATTAAAAAAAGTCCACTATGTACAACAATTGCAAGTAAAAAAACTATAATAAATATTTTATATTTTTTTGTAAAATTTGATATTCTTTCAAACATAGTATTTTATATTTCTTTCTTTTTAAAAGTTATGGATTTATTAAATAAGAAACTACCCCCTGCTACAACACCCAAAGACAAAAACTGCGCAAAAAGATACCATGTGCCTAAAATATCAACTAGAACATACAAAATTAATATATTGAGAAGTAAAAATGATGTACTAGATATTGTGTAAAAAATTGCCTGTCTTTTAATATACTTCTTTGCAATCAAAAGGTCTTTAAATGCCCAAAATTTCTGAAGAAAGAAAGTTACTATAAGAGACACGATGAACGAGAAAATGGCTGATACTAAATACCACATATTAAAAATATCAACTAAAATAAATAATACGCCCATATTAATCAAGGCCCCAAAACCCCCAGCAATGATATATCGGATAATAAGTCCATGTTTTATATAATATATATCTATTAAATTTTTAAATGTTTGCATAAATAAATTCTGTTATTGTTTTTGCCCTTTTATCCCATGTCTGATTTATAACATAATTATATGCGTTTTGAGATAATTCGTTTTGTAAATTAATATTTTTTACTAAATCTTTGATGCCATCAGACAACCTTAAAGGATTATCCGGCTCAACAAAATAAACCATATCATCATTCACCAATTCTCTAATAGAGAGAATGTCACTTGCAATAATGGCTCTTTTTGAAGCCATATATTCAAATAATTTCATTGGTGAAGTATAATATTTTGAGATTTTTTCTTTAGCAGTGTTTGGTAAAACTAAAATATCTGCGGACTTTTGCCATATCGGAATTTCTTTATGTTCTTTGTGTCCTGCGAACAAAATGTTTTTGCTTTCAATATATTTCTTTTTAAAATCTTTAACATCATCAGGAGTGCCTCCAACAAAAACAACAAGAAAACTATCGTTTAAATATTTGGCTGAGTCAGCCAACACGGTTGCTCCCTTCCAGCCATATAAATGTCCTGTATATATAACAACTTTTTTATCTTTAGGTAAATTAAGTTTTTCTCTAGCATTTTCTTTTGAAATATCAATATCAAACATTTTTATATTTACTACATTTGGTTGATATAAAATTTTATCACTTGAAACATACAACTTTTCTATTGCTTCATTAATTTTCCATTTGTTATGAATAAGTATCCATCTAACCTTTCTCATTAAAACTTTATAGAACCAAAGGTTAGATTCTGGGAAGTCGTGCATTTCGTAAAAAGTATTTTTAAAAGAAGAAATAAATAGAGGAAGTGTTTCGTTGGAATAAATTATGTCCCCTTTTTTTGTATTCTTTAATAAAAAGAAAAAAGTGCTGATAGAAAACGTTAAAAAACTAATAATAAAAGCGATATTTTTTAAAAAATTAAATAAATCAATAACAGGAAGATATTTAATGGAAAAATTATTTGGTACGGAGTAATATTCAAAAGGATCTTTTTTAAGACGTTCTAATCTTCTTGGGACGAGCAAAATCACTTTCCATCCTAAATTTGCAAAAGCCGAACAATTCTCTGCTGTAAATATAGAAGCGGCCTTCTCACTTGGAAATCTACCATGAAATATAAGAAAAAGTGTTTTCATCCTGTAGTGAAATTTCAAATTGTTTTTATTAATCTTAAAAAACAACTTAAAACTCTATTATTAAACGACTATTATATATTATTCTAATACCTATAATCCCCCTTAAAAACAAATTAATGATTTGAAATTCTACTACGGGATTCATCCCATTAGAAATTTACTTATTTATAATATATTGATTCTTAATTACTACTCTGTTTGATCCCTATTATTTCTAACGGGATTCATAATTTGTAATTATGGCTATAATTATAGCAAATTTGGTGCTATACTCCAATGTAATGAAATTCTATTATATAAGCGCAAATAATTTATACCCACAGAATAGACACCTCATAGACGGCCTTATAGAAAATGGCCACAAGGTTTTTGAATATGAGGAAAGAGCTCTGGGTATTGATAAATATATAAAAATTATAAAGAACTTCTGGCCACAAAAACATCTATATGATGTTGTGATAGTGGGATTTACATCTCCGCATTTTGTCCCAATTATGAGATCGATGACCTCAAAAAAGATTATATATAACGGCGGATTTTCACAATATGAAGTAAATGTAATATCCAGGGCTACAAATAAAAAAATATCTATTAAAGCTTTTGTGTGGTGGTTTAAAGATTTTGTTTCATTTCTATTGTCATCAAAAATACTTTTAGAAAGTAATTCTCAGATTAATTATATTCATAAACTTTTTTTTGTTCCAAGAAAAAAACTCATTAGGGCATGGGCTGGAGTAGATGAGAAGGAATTTTTTATTGATAAAAGTATAGAAAAAAATAAAAAATTTACTGTTCTTTTTAGAGGAAGATTTTTGCCAGAATCTGGAATTCTCACTATAATTAAGACAATAAAAAAATTAGAGAACAAAGATATAGATTTTTTACTCATTGGCCATGGGTTCTTACATAGAGAATACAAAGAACTAATGGATAAATTGAAACCTAAAAATTTTCAATTGATTTCAAAAAAAATTTCATACAAGGAACTACAAGAAAAAATGCTTGGGTGTCATATCAGCTTAGGCCAACTTGCAAATCATCCAAGGTTATATAGAACTCTTCCATGTAAATTATTTGAAAGTCTTGCCCTTGGGCTTCCCTATCTAACTGGAAGAAATACTGGTGTTCTTGAGCTTTTAAAAGAAAATGAAACTTGTATAGCGGTTGAACCTGCAAATCCAAATGAACTGGCAGAAAAAATTCTTTACTTAAAAGACAATCCTAAAATACTTGAAAGAGTAGCGAAACAAGGTTATAAACTTTATAAAGAAAAATTAACCTCTAAACAATTAGCCAAAGAAGTTATAAATAATTTATGAATCATGAATCCCGTTAGAGATAATATAGTTTGAAATCTATGGGATTGTACATAAAATATAGAAAGGTTTGAAAGATTTTATTAAATTTATAAAGATACGGAAACCAAAAGTTTCCTATCTCTAACGGGATGAAAATATTTGTAATAGGAACAATAGATAACAAAGGGGGTGCGGCTTTAATATCGTGGGAACTTAGAAAGAAGCTAAAAGCTGACGGGCATACTGTAAATACATTCGTCCGATATAAATACTCAAATGAATCAGATGTCTTCAAAATCCCAAGAAAACGGTACCAGGACTGGCTTGTTAAGCTTTTTGCAAATGACTTAAAATTTGCTTGGACTGATTATCTTCTAAAAACAAAAGAATTCAAAGAGGCCGATATAATCCATTGCCATAATCTCCATAGCAATTTCTTTGACCTAAAAACATTGCAAAAAATGTCAAAACTAAAGCCTGTCGTCTGGACACTTCATGACATCTGGGCAATTACAGGTTTTGCAAACAACAGCGCAACACTCAGAAATCCAAACAAAAAAAGGTTTTTATTTTTTCTTTGGGACAACACTTCAAATCTTTTAAAAACAAAAGCTGAAATTTATAATAAATCTAAATTATATTTAGTAACAGTATCAGAATGGCTAAAAAAAGAAACCCAAAAAAGTATTCTCGGAAAACAAAACATAACCTGTATTTATAATGATGTTGATGTTAAAATTTTTAAACCACAAAATAAAGAATTTGCCAGAAAAGAGCTTGGATTGCCTCTTGATAAAAAAATTATAATGTTCGGGATAAAAGGATTGTTAGATTCAAATAAAATAGTTGATCATTATATTGATAATAATGATGTCTTTTTTGTTGAAATTGGGGATTCCCATATAAAAACAAAAAATAAAAACTATTTATCGCTCCCCGTAACAAAAGACAGAGGCCTATTCGCAAAATATCTTTCTTCCGCTGATATTTTTCTCAACCCAACTCAAGCAGATTCTTTTGGTCTTTTATGTGCGGAAGCAATGGCTTGTGGCACACCTGTCGTCACATATAATGTAGATGCAATTCCTGAAATCGTAATACATAAAGAGACAGGGTATGTTGCCAAATATAGAAATGTGGATGATTTAAAAAGAGGTATTGGATATATTCTTAATTTACCAAAAAATGAATACAATGACATGAGCAAAAATGCGAGAGAAAGAATAGTAAATAATTTTTCTAATGAAAAAATGTATAAAGAGTATTTGGAATTATATAACACTCTTCTCCGCCCTCAACACAAAGGACAGAGCAAAAATTGAGGGGAATATTTTGGTGAGAAAATTCATATTCCAAAAAGAATTCATCTTCATATCAACTATTTTTAAATCATTATTTTTTAACATTTCTTCCAAAATTCTTAAATTAAACCAATAAATATGGCCCTTATTTTTAGTGTTATTTTCAGGAATTCTGCCTAAAAGCATCTGGGCCCTGGCAGGTAAAGAACTAAAATTAGGAACACTTATTATTATAGATTTTTTAGAAACTCTTTTTGCTTCTTTTAAAAGATCTTCTGGAGAATAGAGATGTTCCAAAACATCAAGCATAACTACATAATCAAATTGATTGTCAGTGAATGGCAATTTGTCTTTAGAAAAATCACACAAAGAAACCTTGAGGCCTTTTTTAATACATTTCTTAATTCCCTCTTTAGATATATCAACACCAACCGAATCAATATTTTTTAACATGTCTAAAAACAAACCATCACCACAACCAATATCCAATATTTTCCCTGTATTTATCATTTTCAAAGCCTCGGTGTGTCTAAAAACAATCTGCTGGTCTTTTCCTTTCCACTTTTCATTTTCAAATTTTTCTATGTTCATATATCTATTTCTTCTTTTAGCTTAACAACCAATGCTTCCAAACTATGATTTTTTATACAACTTGCAAGTATTTCTATGAGATGGGCTCGTTCTTGAGAAGAAACAGTTAAAAATCTTTTGAGCTTCTCAGCAAGAGCTTTGGAATCATTATCAGCAAAAATAAATTCATCGCCAACTAAATCTCCAAAATCACGACTAGTTGCTATCGTTAAACAACCACAAGCCACAGATTTAAAAATCGTCTTATCAAACATCCCGCTTTTACTGCAATTAACAAACACATCCTGAGAGCGATAATAACGAAATGTTTCAGTATTGGGAACGGCTCCAACAAACTTTACTTTGTCTCTGATCCCCAACTCCTCAACCTGTTTTTCTAATCTAATTGGATATCCTGAATCCGTCTTGGAAGGACCTCCAACAAATGTTGCATTAAATTTAATCCCCTGATTTGCAATAATCCCGAGGGCCTCAATAAGAAGATGCGGGCGTTTTGATTCATCAAGGCGTCCTAAAAATAATACCGACCGGGGAATACGCTCAATTGATACATTCATTTTACAAGAATCAATATCAATGCCAACAGGCATTAAAACTGTTTTTTTATTATGCGCCGTATATGAGAATTTAGAAGTGCAAAAAATCTTATTGCAAAAAGCCATAGCGATATCTGTTAAAAAACTTCCACTATAGTGATTTCTCCACATAAAAACCTTTTTTCCTAATATAGCCCAAATAAGACCACCGAGAATAATATATTCTTGGTTCATATGAACAAAAACAGCATCGTATTCGTTTCTTTTTTGCCAAATGTATTTATAGAAATTTACTAGTGCTTTTAATTTAAAAAATAATCTTTCCCAGCCCGAGGCTGGCCAACCTTGGGTTGGTTTACCCAAGGAAGATACTGACACATTTGGTGGAAAATCATATTCCCCTTTTTTAAGACATATAACCTCTACATGCTCAAATTGTGTGGAAAGAGATAAAATCCACTTATGGAAAAAACCGAGCACTGAATCTTTTTTATCTATTATTTGTGTAATTATTAATAATTTCATATTTCCCCATAAACACCTTTTAGTAAATCTAAATCTTTATTACTTTCTTTCAATAATTCTTTGTTTTTTTCCTCCAACGCTTCTAAAAGATCCGAGCCTCTTTTATTATCAACAACATCTTTATACATTTTAGAAAACAAAGCAAAATCTTTTATAAAACAATGCCCTCCCGCACCGCGACCACTAAAATGTATGGGTTCCATATGAGAATTACCCATTCTTGGATCGGCTGTTACTGCCTCTTTCACAACTTTCCAATCCATACCACTTTCTTTGACTAAGTCATACAAAATATTTGCAAATACAACTTTAAAATAAAGGAATGAATTATTTGCATATTTTATTATTTCGGCTTCTTTGGAACTACAAATCAATTCATATGGCGCTTTGGGTAGTATAGACAATATGCTTTTCGCTTTTTCTCTATATTCTTCATTGGTCGTTGGTATGCCTATTATATTTCTAACTGGGTGCGCCGCATCGTCCGCGGCGCTTATTTCTCTAAGAAACTCCGGCGAATGTATTACAAAAATGTCGGGATTTTCTTTTTGTAGTCTTTCTGTGGTTCCTGGGATTATTGTAGATTTTATTATTGCTACTTTCCCTTTACCCACTAATCCAATCACCTGTTTTACAAAACTAACATCAAATCCTTCCGGTGTTGTTGGTGTTGGGACTGCTATAAAAACAAAATCACATTCTTTTATTTTTTCTTTATTCCCCTCATATTCATCTTCAAGAGAATATCTGACAATTTCGAACCCCCTGTTTTCAAAATCATTTGCATAATTTTTACCAACCCAACCTTGCCCTATAAAACCTATTTTCATAAAATTATTTTATTATAATTATTTTATAGTAAATAATATTGTTCTTTATACTTTTTCAAATATTTTTCCTTATCTAAAATAATATTTTCTTCGTTCAGAATTTTTTTGGCATTTTCTATAATTTTTGATTTCAAATTTGTGTCAGTAATTAATTTTGTCATCGCTATTAAAAAACATTTTTCATCCGTAGCGCCACATATTAAAGCATTTTCCCAGTTTTTAAATTCTTCTTTTATAATCCCAACATTTGAAGAAATTATCGGACAGCCACACAAAACAGCCTCAATAAATATCATTCCATAGCCTTCATAAAATGAAGCTGAGACAAGCGCGTCGGCTGTTTTTAGATAGGAATTAGCATCGTTCTTCCATCCTTCAAAAATAACATTTACCCCTAATTTATGACTTCTAACGAGTTTCTCTAAAATATTTCTCCAGTTTCCATCTCCGAGAATAATCAGACCTGCTCTGGGATTATTTTTAACTACATTGGCAAAAGATTTTATTATTGTCAGGATATTTTTCTCCTTTTCAAGACGAGAAATTAATAAAAATATAAAATTAAATTGTGGATATTTTTTGCGCAAATCTTCAACAATTTCAGAATTTATAATTTTTTCCTTATCTACAATGATTGGAAGTATTGTGATTTTGTTTTTATCTACATTAAATTTATTTATAACAGAATCTTTTATACTTTTTGACACAACTCTAATAGAATCAGCTTTTGGTATTACAAATTTTGAAATAAAGATTCTTAAAATGTTTAGTATGTGTCCTTTTTTAAAATACGGGCTAAAAATATCTGTGTGAATCTGAATGTTCAATTTTACTTTCGATTTTAAAGACAAAAACCATCCAACTAAACCAGTCTCAAATGGGTCCTGTGCTGTTATGTAGGAATTATTTCTGTTTAATTGTTTCTCTTTTATTATTTTTTTGCCTATTTTTATAGCATCAAAGATATAAAACCATCTACTTAAAGAATTTGTCGGGTAAACAAATAATTTTTCTCCGTATTGATTTTTCTCTGTATCAATTTTTAAATTCTTCTTTGTATTAAAAACAATTATGTGTAATTCATCAAAAAGTTCACTGTAAGAAAAAGCGTGTGAGTGTACTTCGCTTTCTTTATCAAATATTCGCCTTTCTGTACTTATGCTAAGTATTTCCACTAAATGAAAGAATAGCATATTTACATAAAAAATGTTAAATTCTTCATCATGAAAATAGTGATAGCCACTCCGGTTTATCCACCAGAAATAGGAGGACCTGCTACATATACAGTGGAGTTGGTCAACAGAATAAAAGACAAACATAATATAACAATCGTCGCATTTGCTGACAATCCTATTATTTTGGATGGAACAAAGTTTTCATATACAAGCAAAAAGAGACCTTTACCTATTCGTCTATTGCTGTTTTTCTTAAAATTATTGTTTGCCTCAAGAAATGCCGATGTAATATATGTTCAAAATGCTATGGCATCCGGCCTACCAGCAATGCTTATCAGTAAATTGCTAAGAAAACCACTAGTATTAAAATTTGTCGGGGATGAAGCTTGGGAAAGAGCCACTCAACAAAAAATTACAACGAAAGAACTAAGTGAATTTTTACAAAATCCTGACAAAAATCTAAAAATAAAAATTATGATGATAATTCAAGGTATTGTGCTAAGAAATTCCGATATAGTCACAACACCCTCTTTGTATCTTGGGGAAGAATTAAAAAGAGCCTACAAAATAAAAAACAATTCTTTTAAAGTAAACTACAACGCAGTGGGTGATGACGAAAACAATGAAGCAGATGATTCATCTGTTAAAATAAAAAAAATAAAGAACCAAATAATGACAACGGCCAGACTTGTTGTTTGGAAAGGAATTGATGGTGTAATAAAAGCTGTGAGCATATTAAAAAACAGGATCCCCAACATAAAATTGGTTGTGGCTGGAGATGGCCCAGAAATGGACAATATCAAAAAATTAATAAATGATTTAAATATCTCTAAAAATGTAAAACTGCTTGGAAGAGTAACAAGAATTGAAACCCTCAAACTAAGAAAAGAGTCAGAAATATACATACTAAATTCGACTTATGAAGGATTGCCTCATACTGTATTAACTAGTTTCTCTTCTAAAATACCAGTGATAGCTACTGATATACCCGGGACTAATGAGGCTGTCTATCACAAAAAAACAGGATTATTGGTGCCACCGGGGAATCCAGAAAAACTCGCTAAAGAAATAGAACTCCTGTTGAAAGATAAGGACCTACAAAAAATATTGACGCAAAACGCTGAAAAATTATTAAAGGAGAAGTTTTCTTGGGAAAAACATATAGAAACATTAATGAGATTTTTTACCTCTGTTGTTTCTAACCCAAATAATTAGTCTATTAATACCATCCTCAAGTTTTGTTTCTGGTTTCCATTTTAAAATTTTTCTTGCTTTGCTTATGTCGGCACATGTCATCTCAACGCTTGATTTATTACTTGGTCTGTTTATAACTTTTGCTCTTACTCCGACACCCTTTTCTACAATATTTAGAAGCTTTTGCAATGAAATCGGTTTTGAATTACCTAAATTTATAATGTCATATTTAATATTAGATTTTAGAGATAATAAAATCCCCTTGACTATATCACCAACATAAGTAAAATCTCTTAATCTTTCCCCTTTCCCGGACATTTCTATTGGTTTTCTTTGTAAAATATTCTTTGTCCATTTATATAAAACCAAATCTGGTCTATTTCTTTCACCATACGCATTAAAAATTCTCAGACAAATAACATTTAAACCAAAATTGTAATAATAATTATAAGCTAACATTTCGCCCATTTTTTTTGTTGCCCCATAAAGAGAAAGCGGATAACTTGTGTTATTTTCTTCTGAAAAAGGCGTTTTATTTTTATTTCCATAAACAGAAGATGAGGAGGCAAAAATAAATTTTTTGATTTTAAAATCTTTTGCTAAATCCAATAAATTCAGCGTGCCAATAACATTTGTGGAAACATAATCGTACGGGGCATCAACGGCCTTCCTTGTGTCTGTCTTGGCCGCAAGGTGAATTATATAATCAGGTTTTTCCTTTTTAAAAATTTCCAGAAGATTATCTCTTTTTGATATATCGCTCTTATACAAAATAAATCTTTTGTTTTTCAAAAATGAAGAAATGTTGTCTTTTTTAAATGACACATCGTAGTTATTATCAAAATTATCCACACAAACAACTTTATATCTATTATCAAACAGAATCTTTTCTATTAAATTTGATCCTATAAATCCAGCCCCTCCTGTTATCAATATGGTATTCATATATTTGATGTGCTAAATTAATGTTATATCTAAAGTTTATGAAATATTGGGATAAAATCAAGGGCATCAAAAAATTGCCCAAAGTTATAGTAAAGGAAGAACTAAAATCTTTATCTAAGATATTGCTAGATTTGGGGTATAAATTAGAAGAAAATCAGCCACATATAAGTGGAGAAAGAGTGATAATGAGCACAAATAAATTAGTATTAGTTGGTAGAAATAAGGAAAACAAGAGAGTGGTGGTCAAGTGTGGAAAAGATAAAAATAAAAAAAATGAAATTCTAATCGAAAAAAAAATACGAGATTACATATTAAATCTCGACTATACCCGTGGCAATATATTAATTCCAAAAGAAATCTCTGTTGAAAAAAGAGATGGCTATTTATTTTTTATAACTGAATATGTTGAACAAGAAAAAATATTTGTGAATCACAGCCCTGAAGAACAATTTCATATGATTTTGAGAGTGCTTGATGGACAAGAAACCTTTCATTTAACGACATACAAACACATAAAAGAGGCGCGGAAAATATTTAACATGTGGGATAGTAAAAAATATATTAAAAATTTGAAACTAATGATAGAAAATATTAATAAAAAAACAAACGACTTTATAGAGATAAAAAATGTATTGAGAGACGCGCAAGACATTGTGTCTAAAAATAAAACGACAATAGACACATATTGTTGTTTATTAATACATGACGATTTAGTCCCCCACAATTTTAGAATAAACGACGGACAAATATATATATTGGATTATTCATCAATACATTTTGGTAACAAATATGAAACTCTGGCTAGATTTATAAATTATATGCTAATACACAACTATAGATTAAGCCAAAGGTTGATTAAATTTGTAAAAAACAAGGGGCAAAAGGAATATGATTGCCTAAAAATCATGAGAATATACAAAATAGTGTTTTTGTTGAACTACTATTTAAATTTGTTGGAGAAAACTTCTGGAAACTTATCAGAATTAACAAGAGTCAGAATTAAATTCTGGAGTTCGGTATTAGATTCTTTAATGAAAGATGAGGAAATATCTGAAAAAGATCATTCTGAATATATAAAAAAAAGGGATTCCCTAAGAAGTGAGGAAGAAAAAGAGCGACAACGAGAATTCGCTGTCGCCTAAATATCAGAATTCATTTCTCTATTGATTTCATCAAACAATTTCTTGTTTGAAACTCCTATTATTTTTTGCGGTTTTGAACTTATAGAAACGGGTTTACCTAAAATATCATAAACTTCACCACCGGCTTCTCTTACAATAGCAACAGCCGTAGCAATATCTTTTGTCGTTAATGTTCCATAGATAACAATGTTGACACGTCCCGCCGCAAGAAAACATAAATCAAGAGCCGATGAACCAAGATTTATTGTTTTTTTTGCTTTACCAAGAAGAATCTTCTGGAGTTTTATCCCCCATTCGCGGACGCTGTCTAAACGGCCAATATGCAAAAGTGTATAAGATTCTTTCAGTGTAGAAATACTACTGACAGAAATTTTTTCTCCATTAAGGTATGCCCCTTTCTCTTTTTTAAAACTAAATAATTCGCGAGTAATTGGGTTATACACAGCACCAACAGCTGGTCTATTGTTTTCTATATATGTTATTACTATGGCAAAATGAGGTATGTGTCTTGAAAAATTTGATGTCCCATCTATCGGATCAATTGACCAAAATGATGTCTTTGTGGTAGCAACACTTTTTGTTTCTTCAGAAAAAATAACCTCTTCAGGATATGTAGAGCAAATTGCCTTCTCTAAAAAATTATTTATTTCTAAATCAACAGAAGTGACAATGTTGCGAGGATCACCTTTTTTTGATGAAATTTCAAAATGTTTCTTGCGAGAATCAAGAAGAATATCTCCAGCTTGTTTAATAATTGAAATAATAAAATTGTATCTATTTTTGTTCATTTTGTAAAAATTATAAATTTGAAAAACTCATTCAAAGTTAAGTAAAAAAAATTATAAACTGTAGGATTCTAAACGAGTTTTATGGTTTTTAAACAGGATCCATTTTTAGTCAATAATTTTTATCTGATCTGATATTTTCTGTATCTCATCTTTTTCTTTATCATCTAATGATATTGGTTCTTTTTTAACAAAAACAAAACCTATAATTGATAGTAATATTATTGATGATAATCCAACAATCCATTTAAAAATACCCCCATTTTCAGCCGTTTTTGGGGCTAAATCCGAATTAACAACCGATGCTGAATAATCTTTTGCTTCTATTTTTTTTGCTTCATCGGAAATAACTTTAACATTAGAAATATTCTCATTTATACCATAACTAGACACTGCAGGTAAACTTACAGAATTTCCTTGTTTGGTGCCTGCTCCGTTAGAAGTAGGGCGTGTTACGCCCGTGATTTTTAACTGGGGTTCTTCTTTTAAAACAGTGGTCCCTTGAAAAACTTTAGAAGCACCCACTCCAAAAGAAGTTACCAAACTTCCGTTTGGATATAATAAATTAATTTTTGATTGATTCGTTATATTTAAATTCGTAACATTTTTTGAAAAAATAATTCTTTCGTTTGGGAGTATTACTGTATTTTTTTGAAGCGTAAAAAAAT
>ERZ1292630.602-Hain-H41-02um-R3-602-length-36786-cov-7_pt1 | contig 36786 bp, 26 predicted proteins | sample MGYA00564408_ERZ1292630 | MGnify/ENA primary metagenome ERZ1292630 (study PRJEB36523, sample SAMEA6512641) | groundwater metagenome | collected 2019-01-08 | study: AquaDiva: Metagenomics assemblies of 32 groundwater samples
CTGAGACGTTCTCGGCCGCGATCGGCTTCCAGAACGAGGGCCAGCCGGTTCCCGAATCGAACTTGGTATCGGAGGGGAAGAGATCCGTCCCGCAGCCGACGCACCGGTAGGTTCCCTTGCCGCGGTGATTCCAGTAGGTCCCCGTGAAGGCGCGCTCCGTGCCCGCTTCCCGCGTCACATGAAATTGAAGCGGCGAGAGTTCCTTCTTCCACTCCGTCTCCGGCTTGACTACCTTTTCCACCATGATGTACGCCTTTCGTTTGACTTGGTAGATTCGAACTTTCGGCGCGACGGCGGCTGAGTCCGCAGCGGGGGAGACCTTCAGGAGCGACGGGGAGCGATCGGACCTCGCCGCGGCCCACGACCCGACCGCGGCCGCCAGGAAAGCGAGCGTCACGATGATCAACGAACGACGATTCATGCAGTTTCCCCCGTACGCCATGTTGTGCCCCGCGCGCGGCGCCTCGACACGAAGCCGCGCTTGATCCGGATTCCGGGACTCGATCTCCTGCGTGCGATCCGTCACGGCCACCGGCCGATTTGGATCGACTTCGCGCCCGTACCGCGCCCTCGATGGGGCCACGGCCGTCCGGCGCATGCCGCGCTCCTACGAATGCTCGAGCGCGAGAGAAGTTCCTACCGCGAGAGGCTGGCCGACGTTCTCGTCGAGCGGGAGCGACTCGCGATGATTCCGCCCCACGGACGCCCCGAGAGTGGGGAACCCTACTGGATCAACGGCTGGCTGCCCGGTCTCGACGCAGCCGTCCTCTACGGTCTCGTCGCCCGCCGCGCGCCCGCCCGATACGTGGAAGTCGGCTCCGGTCATTCGACTCGCTTCGCTGCCCGCGCGATTCGGGATCATGGACTCTCGACTCGAATCGTCTCGTTCGATCCCTCGCCCCGCGCATCCGTGAAGGGGCTTGCCCACGACATCAGATCCACGCGTCTGGAGGATCTCGCCGCGGGAGAACTGGCCGCGGCCGTCGCCCCAGGCGACATCCTCTTCTTCGACGGCTCGCACCGGGTGTTCGAGAACTCCGACGTAACCGTCTTTTTCCTGGAAGTTCTTCCGAGCCTTCCACCGGGCGTGCTTGTCCAGGTCCACGACATCTGCCTTCCTTACGACTATCCTCCCGGCTGGGAGCGACGCTGGTACTCGGAGCAATACCTCCTGGCGGCCTACCTCCTCGGGGGAGGCGCTGGTATTCGCTTCGTCCTTCCGAACGCTTATGTGAGCGCCGACCCGGAACTCTCGCGCATCCTCGACGCTATTTGGGCGCAGCCCTCCCATGCTGCCGTGGAGCGCGGAGGCTCATCCTTCTGGATCGAGACGGTCGAGGGCCCCGGGGCTGAAGGCACGGCCGCCGTTTCGGAAGTGAGTACGGGGAGGGAACCTACGTTGTGACCCGCGATCTCGCGCGGTCGGAGACTAAGCCGGGCGCCTCCCGGTGATGTACTCGGTCAGGTAGCGAATCTCGACCTCGCGATCGTCGGCGATCTGCTTCACCAGATCTCCAATCGAGACGAGCCCGACCAGCGATCCGTCGTCGACGACGGGGAGATGGCGAATCCGTCGTTCGGACATGATCGCCATGCACTCCTCGATGGGACGATTCGATTCCACGACGACGATGTCGGAGGTCATGATCTCCCGCACCAGGGTCGTCTTCGACGTCCGCCCCTGCAGGACGATCTCGCGAAGATAGTCCCGCTCGGTGATGATTCCCTTCACCTCGTCGCCGTCGAGCACCAGGAGTGAGCCGACGTTGTGGCCCACCATTTCCTTCACTGCCTCGTAGACGCTGGCGTCGCTTCGTACGGAGAAGATCTGGGAACCCTTGGCACGGAGGATGTCGGACACCCGGCCCATGGTTACCTCCTGGGCTGACGTGGAAGAGACCTTGACGTAACCCCACAACTAGCCTAAACCGGATGGGATCGAGATTCCACTCACAGCCCACGGAGGGACGCCGTTGACGACGCCCGAGAATCCGCGTGCCATCCTCGCCCTCGAGGACGGCACTTTTTTTGTGGGTCGCGGGTTCGGGCGTCGGGGGGAGACGACGGGGGAGGTGGTCTTCAATACCGCCCTCTGCGGTTACCAGGAGGTCCTGACCGACCCCTCCTACCGCGGCCAGATCGTCACGATGACCTATCCCCACATTGGGAATTATGGGGTTAACGAGGAGGATGCCGAGTCGGCCAGGCCGCAGGTGGCCGGCTTCGTCGTGCGGGAAATCGCCACGAGAGCCTCATCCTGGAGGTCTTCCGGTGAGCTGAATCACTACCTCGAGAAGGCGGGCGTCGTCGGGATCTCCGAGATCGACACCCGCGCCCTCACCCGCCACCTCCGCTCCCGGGGCGCCATGCGAGGGATCATCTCGACCGAGGCGGCCGATCCCGCCGCCCTGGCCGAGCGCGCCAGGCGCTCGCGCTCCATGGTCGGGGCCGACCTGGCCAGGGAAGTGACGTGCGCCGCCGCCTACACGTATGGCGGGCACGGTGCGCCAGAATCGGCCGCGCCACGCTTCCGGGTGGTCGCCTACGACTTCGGCATCAAGCGGAATATCCTCCGCCTGCTGACCCGCGCGGGGTGCGCCGTCACGGTCGTGCCGGGCGGCACGGGGGCCGCCGAGGTGCTGGCGCGGGATCCGGACGGGGTGTTCCTCTCGAACGGACCCGGCGATCCGGAGGCGTGCGGCTACGCCGTCCGCGCCGCCCGAGAACTGATGCGGGCTCCCGATCCACGTCCGCTCTTCGGCATCTGCCTCGGGCACCAGATCCTCGGTCTCGCCTGCGGCGGGAGGACGTACAAGCTGAAGTTCGGGCATCGCGGCGCCAACCACCCGGTTCGAAATCTCAGGACCGGTCAGGTGGAGATCACGGCGCAGAATCATGGCTTTGCCGTCGACCCGTCCCTCTTCGACCGACCGGAGTACGAGTTGACCCACCTGAATCTGAACGACGACACGGTCGAGGGATTCGCCCACCGGGAACTCTCGCTCTTCGCGGTGCAATACCATCCGGAGGCAAGTCCGGGGCCGCACGACAGCCACTATCTCTTCGGCGAATTCGTCGCATGCATGGAAGCCCGCCGGAGCGGACGCTCGGCCGCGGCCGAGGTCCACGCCTAGAGCATGCCGCGCGACCCCTCGATTCGCTCCGTCCTCGTCATCGGATCGGGCCCGATCGTCATCGGTCAGGCCTGCGAGTTCGACTATTCCGGCACGCAAGCCGTCAAGGCGCTCCGCAACGAGGGGATTCGCGTCTCGCTGGTGAATTCCAACCCGGCGACGATCATGACCGACCCCGAGTACGCCGACCGGACCTACATCGAACCGCTCACGCCCGAAGTTCTGGAGGCGGTGCTGGAGCGGGAGAGGCCCGACGCCCTCCTTCCCACCGTCGGCGGGCAGACGGCTCTGAACCTCGCCGTGGAACTCTCCGCGCGCGGCGTTCTCGACCGCCTCGGAATTCGCCTCATCGGCGCAAGTCGCCGGGCAGTGGAGGTCGGCGAGGACCGGCGCCTCTTCAAGGAGGCGATGGCGCGGATCGGGCTCGACGTGCCGCGCAGCGGCTTCGCCAAGACCGCGGACGAGGCGCGCAAGGTCCTCGTCGTGACGTCGCTCCCCGCCGTGGTGCGCCCCTCCTTCACACTCGGCGGCACGGGCGGCGGCATCGCGTACAACGTCGAGGAGTTCGACGAGATCGTGGCGCGCGGGCTGGAACTCTCCCCGGTCAAGGAAGTGCTCATTGAGGAGTCGGTCATCGGCTGGAAGGAATACGAGCTGGAGGTCATGCGCGACCGGGCGGACAACTTCGTCGTGATCTGCTCGATCGAGAACTTCGATCCGATGGGAATTCACACGGGCGATTCGGTGACGGTCGCCCCCGCGCAGACGCTGACCGACCGCGAATACCAGGCGATGCGGGACGCCGCCCGGGCGATCATCCGGGAAGTCGGTGTGGAGACCGGCGGGTCGAACATCCAGTTCGCCGTGAATCCGGAGAACGGCCGCCTCGTGGTGGTCGAGATGAATCCCCGCGTCTCGCGCTCCTCCGCGCTGGCCAGCAAGGCGACCGGATTCCCGATCGCCAAGATCGCCGCGCTCCTGGCGGTCGGCTACCGCCTGGACGAGATCCAGAACGACATCACCCGCGTCACGCCGGCCTCCTTCGAGCCGGTCATCGACTACGTCGTGGTGAAGATTCCGCGCTGGGCGTTCGAGAAATTCCGCGACGCGGATCCGCGCCTCGGCACCCAGATGAAATCGGTGGGCGAGGTGATGGCGATCGGCCGTACGTTCAAGGAGGCGCTCCAAAAGGGACTCCGCAGCCTGGAGACGGGCGGCGAGGGATTCGGGAAGCGCGACCTGGACGACGCCAGGATCAAGGAGAAGCTCGTCACGCCCGATCCGGACCGAATCCTCTACGTGAAGCGAGCCCTGGAACTTGGTTGGAAACAAGAAGATGTGGGCCGGCTCACGGGCATCGATCCGTGGTTCCTGGACCAGATCGGGCAGATCGCGGCGCTCAAGGAGAAGATCGCGCCGGGCATGACCGACGAGACCCTTCGTGAGGCGAAGCGGTACGGCTTCTCCGACGCGCGGATCGCGCGGCTGGCCGGCGTCACCGAGGCGGCGGTGCGGGCGAGACGGAAGGAGGCGGGAATCGTTCCGGTCTTCAAGCGGGTCGACACCTGCGCCGCGGAGTTCGAGTCGCGCACGCCCTACCTCTATTCGACCTACGAGCAGGAGTGCGAGGCCGACCCGACCGACCGCCGCAAGGTCGTCATCCTGGGAAGCGGCCCGAATCGGATCGGACAGGGAATCGAATTCGACTACGCCTGCTGCCACGCGGCCTTCGCGTTCAAGGAGGAGGGCTTCGAGACGATCATGGTGAACTGCAATCCCGAGACCGTCTCCACCGACTATGACACCTCCGATCGCCTCTACTTCGAGCCGCTCACCTTCGAGGACGTGATGAACGTCATCGACCGAGAGCGCCCCGAGGGGATCGTCATCCAGTTCGGCGGGCAGACGCCGCTCCGCCTGGCGCTCGCGCTGCAGGAGGCGGGGGTGCGCATTCTCGGCACCAGCCCCGACGCGATCGATCTCGCCGAGGATCGGAAGCGCTTCCGAGAGCTCCTCAACCGGCTCGACGTTCCGCAGCCGGAGAGCGACACCGCGACCTCGCTGGAGGAGGCGAAGATCGTGGCGCGACGCATCGGGTACCCGGTGCTGGTCCGTCCCTCGTACGTGCTCGGCGGCCGCGCCATGGCGATCGTCTACGACGAGTCGCACCTGGAGGAATACGTGCGGGAGGCGGTGAAGGCCTCCCCGGAGCATCCGATTCTCGTCGACCGATTCCTGGAGGACGCCTACGAAGTCGACGTCGACGCCGTGGCGGACGGAGAACGGGTCGTCATCGGAGGCATCCTGGAGCACATCGAGGAGGCGGGGATTCACAGCGGCGATTCCTCCATGGTGCTCCCGACCTACAAGATCCCGGAGAGTCAGCTTGATCGGATCCGCGTGATGACGCGGCGCCTCGGCATCGCGCTCGAGGTCCGCGGGCTCATGAACATCCAGTTCGCCATTCAGAACGACGTCGTCTACGTCCTGGAAGTGAACCCGCGCTCGTCCCGCACCGTCCCCTTCATCAGCAAGGCGACCGGCGTGCCGCTCGCCAAGGTGGCGGCGCGCATCATGGCCGGCCGGACGCTCGCGGCGCAGGGGCTCACGCGAGACCTGGAGGTCGACCGCTTCTTCGTGAAGGCGCCGGTCTTCCCGTTCCTGAAATTCCCGGGCGCCGACATCCTCCTCGGCCCCGAAATGAAATCGACCGGCGAAGTGATGGGGATCTCGAAGAGCGTCGGCGTCGCTTTCGCCAAGGCGCTCGCCGGCGCCGGATCGAAGCTGCCTCGCACGGGAACCGCCTTCGTCAGCGTGAACGACCGCGACAAGCCGGGTGTGCTCCCGCACGCGCGCGCGCTCCACGAGATGGGATTCGCCATCGTGGCGACGCGGGGAACCGCGGCCTACCTGAGCGAGCGGGGAGTGCCGGCGGAGACGATCTACAAGGTGAACGAAGGGCGGCCGAACATCGTCGACCGGATCAAGAGCCACGCGATCGATCTGGTGATCAACACGCCGCTCGGCGAGGAATCGTTCTACGACGACGGGGCCATTCGAAAAACGGCGATCCTCTACGGCGTCCTCTGCCTGACGACGCTGACGGCCTCGGCCGCCACGGTGGAGGCGATCCGGGCGCTCCGCGACCGGCCGTTCGACGTCGTCAGCCTCCAGGAGATCCACGAGGAGGCCGGCGTCCGTGGCGTGCCGGCCGGCGTGCCCGGCGCACTCTCGGGGTCGACGGCGTGACGCCGCGCGCCGTCCGGCGCACGCTCGCCGCGACGGCCGCGCTCCTGCTGCTCGCCGGGACGGTAGGGGCGCGGGCCCCGAAGAATCCGAAGGCGCCAAAGGGGCCAAAGACCACGGCTGACCGTCACGTCGCTCCCGAGATCGATCTCTCCCGCTGGATCAACACGAAGCCGCTGACGCCCGCCGATCTTGCCGGCACGCCCCGACTCGTCGAGTTCTGGACCTTCGGTTGCGTCAATTGCCGGAACACGGTCATGGCGATGCGGGAGATTCACGGGCTCTACGCCAAGCGGGGACTTCGCGTCCTGGGGATTCACGCTCCGGAATTCGCGCACGAGCGCGATTCGGCCGCCGTGGCGGCGGCGGTGAAGGCGCACGGCATCGCCTTCCCGGTGGCGCTCGACGACGACCACGTGGTCTTCGACGCGTTCAAGAACCGCTACTGGCCGGCGCTCTACCTGATCGATCGGAAGGGAAAGATCCGCTCGACCCACATCGGGGAACTCCACGTCGGGACGCGCGCCTGGAGCAACTTCTGCGCGGCCATCGAATCGACGCTCGCCGTTACGCCGCCGCGCCGCCGCTCCTGAACGCCGCGCGCGGCGTCCCCGATCCCGGGGCCGCGCGTCAGGCCCTGCCGTCTCCCGCCTTCGCCCCCTCCGCCTTCCGCTTCAGATCGATGGCGCGCCACAGATACCACGCCGCCACCGAGCGAAAGGGACGCCAGCGCTCTCCGCGCCGGACGATCTGCGCCGGAGTGGGAAGTCCCCGCGTGCGGAAGGCCGTCTGGAATCCCTTTCGCACGCCGTAGTCGGTCGCCGGGAGCACGTCGGGCCGGCCGAGGCGGAAGATGAGAAGCATCTCCACCGTCCAGGGTCCGATGCCGCGAATGGCCGTCAGGCGCTCCACGATTTCAGAGTCCTCGAGCCGGCGGAGCGTCCGGAGCGGCGGGACGGTTCCATCGAGGCACTTCGCGGCCAGATCCTTCATGGAAGCGACCTTTGTCCGCGAGAGCCCCGCCGCGCGGAGCGTATCGTCCGGAGTGGCGAGGAGATCCTCGGGACGCGGAAAGCGACGCGGCCGGTAGAGCGCCACGACGCGTCCCAGGATGCGCGAGGCGGCGTGCCCGGTGATCTGCTGGTAGGCGATCGACTCGACGAGGGCGGCGAACGGAGTGCTCGCGCGCGCGATGCGGATCGTGCAGCCGCCGACCTGCTCGATGATCCGCCCGAGCGGGGGATCGGCTTCGGCCAGCGCCACGGCTGCTGCTTCGGGATCGTATTGGAGCGACATGGCGCGTAGGATAGCCGGATGGGACGCTCCCTGCGAAGCGATCTTCCGTATCGGCGGATCGCCGTCGTCCTCTCGGGCGGCGGCGCGCTCGGAGCGTACGAGGTTGGCGTCCTGCGCGCGATTCGGGGGGCCGGCCTGGAGCCCGCGATCGTGGCGGGGGCGTCGGCGGGAGCGTTGAACGCCGTCTGCTGGGTCGCCGCGGGACTCCGGACCGAGCGTCTGGAGGAGATCTGGCGGCGCATCGAGCCGGCCACGATCGGGATGCGCTGGAGCACTCTGGCTGGCCGGTCGTTCGGCGCGTTCCTCGTCGCGCTCGGGGCGTTCGAGGTCGGCCTCACGATTCTCGGTTCTCCCGAGCTGAGCCTCGCGACGTGGCTCCGGGGGCAGGGGATGGGCGGCCTCGGGCGCGGCTCGGTTCTCCTCGACGCGTTCGCCTGGGCGCTCGTTTCGCTCGGCGGGGCGGCCATCCTTCGCGGCTCGCGCGAGACCGAGGAGGTTCTGGCGCGGGCGAGCGGTACGGGCCGCGGGCGCCTGGCGCACGGCGGAGTCACGTTCCTCCTCGCCGCCTGGGCCGCGCTTCACCTCCTGGTCTGGGCGGTCGGAATCCCCTGGCCCCATCGCTTCAGCGCGACACTCTTCGTGGTGGCCGTCATCCTCTGGCTGGCGGCGAAACCGGGACGCGCCGGCGGCTGGCTCCGCCGCTTGTTCAGTCGCCTCCTCCCGGAGTCGCGGGGGCGCGGCCTCTGGGGCGATGCCGCGCGGCGTCGGGTGCTCACCAGGCTTGTCGGACAGGGCGTTCCGGCTCGCCTGGTGAGTGGATCTCCGATCCTGATTCTCACCGGTCTCTCGCTCGACTCCGGGCGGGTGGCGATGTTCGTCGCCGGCGCCTAGCCGAGCGACGTGTTCCGCGCGCGCGCGGAGGCGACCCTGGGCGAGGTCGTGTCGGTGCGGACGCCGGAGGAGGTCATGGACGCGGCGGTGGCATCGAGCGCGATCCCGCTCTTCTTCGAGCCTGCTTCGGTCCGCGGGCGCGAATACATCGACGCCGTGGCGCTCTCCACGCACCCACTCCGCGCCGCGCTTTACGCCGACGCCGACGCGGCGCTGGTCGTGGTCGTGGCGCCGAGCGGTGCGCCGCCGGCGGGAAACACCCCGAAGACGCTCGTGGAACTCTGGGGCCGCTACCTCGACATCGCGAACTGGCGCGATCTGCAGCGCGAGCTGAGGGGCCTCCCGGCCGACTGGCACGCGCCCGCGACGCCGCGGCGCCTCTGCGTGGTGGAGCCCGACGCCGCGCTCCCCGGCGGCGTGCTCGCCTACTCGCCCCGCAATGCGGAAGGTCTCATGGACCGGGGAGAAGCCGACGGGTGGCGCGCGCTCGAACGCGCCGGCTGGCTCGAGATGTGAGACCCGCTCACGACGCGGCGGGCGCGCTCACCGGAGCCAGAGAATCGCGGCGACCGATGCCGCTGCCGATCCGGCGAGCGCGCCGGTGGCGAGCGTCCGCATGGACCCTCTCCCGGCGAACCAGGCGACGGCGAGCTTGAAGAGATTGTTCGAGAGGACGCCGATGGCAATCGCGAGCGAGGCGGCGCGAAGCGCGTCGGGCGAGGCCGCCCACCGCGCCATCGACATCGTCAGGGCGTCGACGTCGGTCAAGCCGAGGATGGCACCGCTCACGGCGAGTCCGACGCCTCCGTAGGCGAGCCCGACCTCGTGCACGACGAAGAGGACGACCTGGAAGACGGCGGCCATCTGGAGCGCGGCCCGGAGTTCGAGCGGATTCGCCGGTCCCTCGATCGCGCCGTCGCCGCCGCCCCCGTCGTGAGCCCGGATGCCGCTCAACGTTCCGACGGCGAGGACGATGAGGGGCGGCGCGAGATAGGGCACGAGGGCCCAGGCGATCCGCGGATTGAGCACGGCGGCCGCGACCAGGACGCGGGCCATCATCACCGTGCACGCGGCCAGCACGCCCGACGCGAGCGTGCGCGAACGCGCGGGGTGCTTCTCGCTGGCGCGGGCGAACGTGAAGGTGACGCTGGTGGAGGAGACGAGCCCGCCGAGGAGTCCGGCCACGAGATCGCCGCGCCCCGGGCCGACGGCGCGCCGCAGAATGAACCCGAGGAAGCTGAGCCCCGAGAAGAGGAGGACCCAGAGCCAGAGTTCCCGGGGACGGACGCCTCCCCAGGGACCGAAGGGGCCGTCCGGGAGGAGCGGAAGGATCACGATTGCCATCACCGCGAAGCGGATCCCGGCCCGGATCTCGGCATCGTCCAGGCGGGCCACGGCGGCGTGAAGGCGCGACTTCTCGATGAGGAGGAGCGCGGTCACGGCGACGATGGCGCTGGCGAACTGGAGATGCCCCGCGCCCGCCGCGGTTCCCGCGGCGAGCACCACGAGGGCGGCGACTTCGGTGGTGCCGTCGGGATCCCGGCGGCTCACGGCCGCGTAGCCGGCCACGACCAGCGCCCCGCCGGCGAGAAGAAGCGCGGCCCCCAGGGCCGGCTCCCCCTGCCGCCAGAGCCATCCCGCCAAGCCGCCCAGGATGCCGAGCAGGGTGAAGGTGCGGACGCCCCCGATCCGCGCGGAGGGGCCGGCGGCATGTCCAGACCACTGCCGCTCCACGCCGATGGCGGCGCCTCCCAGAAGCGCGACGGCGATCGCGCGAGCCTCCTCCCAGCCGAGCGTCATCCCTCTACTCTACGCCTGCGGACCCTCGCACGGGAGGCGCCACGTTGACCGGCACCGGGGCCGGTCCCGTCATCGCGGGCTGCCCCGGTGCGTTTTTTGGGGGGGGAGGAAGCCGGAGCGCGAGCGGCACCGCCTTCCAGGCCCAGCGACCCCACGCCGCCATCCATGCCGCCGCGGCGCCCGCCAGGAACCACGTCTTCGTCGCGCCGGCCGGACCGAGGCTCTCGGAGAACGCGCGCGTCAGAAGCGCCAATCCGAGAAGCACGAGCGCGGCGGTCCCGATCACGCGGGATTCCAGCACGAGCGGATACCCGCCGTGCCGCACCACGATGCGCGTGGCGATGCCGAGCGTCAGGAAGCCGAACCCACCGAGGAAGACGACGTGCTCGCCGAGGAGCGGCCGCGCCGGAACCAGGACGCCGAGCCAGAGTCCGGCGAAGAGGAGCCACCCCGCCGACCAGAGCGAGTAGGAGAGACGGTCCGCGCGGCCGGGGAGACGGAAGAGCTTCCAGACCCAGAGAAGGAGCGCGGAGCCGACGAGGGCGCGGACCCACGCCGCCGCGATCGGCAGTCCCCGCCCTTCCAGCGCCACCGCGCCGACCAGAAGGAGCACGACCAGGAGGTAGAGCGCCCGCCGGGGGCCTCGCTCATGGGCGCGCGCCAGACCCGGAATGGTGAGCGGTTCGCGCATCGCCATGAAGGTCGGGACCAGGAGTCCGCCGACACCGAGGACGACCGGGAGGATCATTCCAAATGCGATCAGTCGAAGCCCGAAGCGCGGAGAGGGCTCGACCCAGAGGCCCGCGGCGGCGCCCGACATCCAGATCGCCCCCACCATCCCCGTCACGAACCCGGCCGCCACGAGAATGAACTCCTCCGGGGGAGGCCCGGCCTGCCGGCCCGCAATGCGGCGCACGGCCATCCAGATCGGCACGCAGAGACTACCCACATAGAAGAGCCCGGCCGCCGAACCCCATCCCACGAGCGCGCTGATGGCGGCGGCGGCGACCAGGAAGAATGCCGCCGCCAGCTCCTCCGGATGGCAATGCGGCGCGTGCAGAAACGCCGGCATGGCAGTCATTAAGAAGCCAAGAATGAAGCACTGCTGGAACCCAAGAAGGAGAAGGGCGGCGTGTGGATTTCCCGGGTAGGGGATCCAGCCTGCCGCGTGCGCGATCCAGAGCCCGACGCCGGTCAGCCCGATGGCGATGCCGAGCGGGAAGAGTCTTCGGTAGGGCTCGCGCCCGGGGACCACTTTCGGTGCTTCGCGTACGGGAAGCGGGATGCCCATGCCTCACCAATCCCTTCGTCGAAAGATGCGGAGCGCCACGATCAGGGGAACGACGGTTTCGATCCCGAGCACGCCGAGCGCCAGGAGGGCACCGCCGGTCCCGCCGAAGAATTGGACGAGCACGGCCGACGTGGGACCGAAGAGCGCGCCCGATCCGACCGCGATGGTGATCAGGATCCGGACCAGATCGACCGGATTGACGAGGAGCGCCGGAATGAGGACCGCCTGAAGCGGCAGCCCGCGCAGGATCGCCGTCGTCCCCAGCACGGCGAGGTCGTAGAGCACGACCATCAGGAGCCAGAGGAAGAGCGCCATCGAGAGAGCGCGCAGCCGATCGGGGAAGAGCGACGCGATGCAAAGCGCCGCCGAAAGCGAGAGGCAGCCGAGGAGGAAGGAGAGGGCCGTCAGCGCCGCGAAGCCGGCGATCTGATCGCTTCCCGCCTGGAACGCGACGACGACGCCACCGCCTCCGAACCCCAGCGCCTGCGCGACGGTGAGCGCCGCGCAGAGGCCGAGGTACTTGCCGATCAGGACCTCGCCGCGCGACACCGGCTGTGCCAGGAGGAGAGGCAGGGCATCGCCGCCGCCCGCCACGCTCCCCACTCCGACGACGAGCCCGGTCAAGGGAACGAGGAAGAGGACCAGGTTCATGAGGCTCAAGGTGACGCGCGAGAAGCCCTGGAAGCCGACCTCGCGGCTCTGCGCCAGGCCGAAATAGGAGAGGCCGAGGACGAGGAGCGCGAAGAGCGCGGTGAAGGCGAAGAGCCAGCGCGTCTCGAGCGCCCGGCGGTACTCCTCCGCGGCGACGATCCGGATGCGGGTGAAGCGACCCGGGCGACTCACTGGCGGCCCTCCTCCAGGTGCGAACCGCTCACCGCGAAGTGCCCGGTCGGGACCCCGTCCACGAGCCAGGCGAAGTCGCCGCCGGGACGGTCGGCGCGAAACGTCGCGTGCGCGATCTCCCCCGGCGCCACGGGAAGACGGAGCTTCTCCTCGTAACCGGAGAGGGAAAGCGTGCGCGCGACCGAGCCGCGATTGACGATGCGCAGCTCGACGATCGCCCCTTTCGGCGCGCCGTCACGATCCGAATCGACGGCGCCGCCGGGGCCGATCTCCAGCACCAGTTCAACGCGCTCGGCCGCCGGCTCCACCCGCGGCTTCACGGCTTCGCGGCGCGGAAGCCGCGACACGATGCCCAGCGCCAGTCCCACGACCACGACCGCCAACGCCAGCCGGAGATACGAGCGGTTCATGGCATCGCCTCCGGAGCGGGGAGGAGCGAATCGATCGGCATGACGCGGCCCCCCCGCGTCTCGGCGATCCGCGCGGCCTCCGCGCGGTCGAGGAACGCCGCCAGCCCCCCAGCCATCGGGGAGGCGATGTCGGCGTGCACGATCCAGAGCGAGTCGGAGCGATGGAGCGCGCCGGTGGCGTAGTCGGCCAGGTAGAGCGATCGGATCCGCGTCATCGGGTCCGGAGCCGGGGTACCCTCGGGGGGCGCCGCGGCCGCGGAGCGCGCTGTGGACAGATCGCGAAGGGCGCACTCGATCGAGTCGTAGGGACGAATCGACCGGCCCTCCACGCTCGCGCCGGCGTACCGCGCGTCGCGCACCTCCATGCCGCAGGTCGCGCAGGGAGTTCCGAGGGCGAGGCGCGGCGCGCCGCCCCGCGTGCCGCAACCGGCCGCGAGCAGCAGGAAGGGAAGAACGAGGGCAGTGCGGCGTCGCGTCCCCGCCGTCGTCATGGGGTCGTCTCCCCGCGCACCACCGCGAGGAAGAGTTCCTCGAGCGTGGGTCGCGAGAGCTCGAACGACCGGATCGCCACGCCGCCGTCGCGCAGAAGATCGAGCGCGGCCAGCCCGCGTCCCTCGGCACCGTCGATCACGAGCCGGCGCGAATCGAGTGTGTCGCAGGGGAATCCGGCCTGCTCCAGCCGCGCTCGCGCCGCGCCCGCCTCGTCGCGGAGTTCGATGACCAGGCGCGTCGCGTTCACCTGCCGCTCGCGGAGCGCGCCCAGCGACTCGAGCGCCGCGCGCCGTCCATGGAGCAGGATCAGGACCCGGTCGGCCACGCGCTCCACCTCGGCGAGGAGGTGGGAGCAGAGGAGGATGGTCGTTCCCTCGCGCCGGAGCTGTTCCACGAGCGACCGGAACTCCCATGTCGCCTCGGGATCGAGGCTGGCGGTCGGCTCGTCGAGAACCAGGAGCGAGGGATCGCCCAGAAGCGCCTGCGCCAGGGAAAGCCGCTGCGCGTAGCCGCCCGAGAGATCGCTGGCCCGCCGGCCGGCGACGTCGGCCAGGCCGACCCGGGCGAGCGCGCGCGGCGCGGCGTCGGCGGGGAGTCCGCGGAGCGCGGCGAAGTAGGCGAGGATCTCGGCCGCGGTCCGCGCGGGGGGAAACTCCACCCGCTGCGGAACGTAGCCGAGCCGCTCGCGGGCGCGCGGATCGTGAGGGGGGAGCCCCTCCGGCCCGAGGGCGATCCGCCCGGTGTCGGGGCGCGCCAGCCCGAGGATCATCTTCAGCGTCGTCGTCTTGCCCGCCCCGTTCGGGCCGATCACCGCGAAGGTCTCGCCCGGGGCAACCTCGAAGGAGAGGCCGTCGACCGCGACGATCGATCCATAGCGCTTGGTGACCGCGTCGACGCGGATCATCGCCTCCGCCCCCTCACGAAGAGGCCGGCCAATCCTGTCGCCGCGACCAGGAGGAAGCCGGCGCCGGCCATGGCGCGGGTTCCGTTCGCGGAGCGCGCCGGCGGTTCCGGTGCCGGAGCGGGAGGGACCATCGAGGCGGGGGAGACCAGCGGATAGCGGTCCACGATCTCGCTCGGACGAAGCGCGGGGATCGTCCGCTCGGCGACGCTCAGGGCCGTGGCCGCGGGACTCCGGCCGAGGATCGCGAGATCGGGATACTGCTTCGAGAGGAAGGCGAACGCGCTGACGGGCGAGAAGGCGACGTCGCTCACCCCGTTCGCGTCGAGGTCGTAGGGCGCGTTCTCGCTCCAGTAGTTGCCCCGGGCGCCGTCGTCGAAGCGGTTGTCGCTGTAGCGCATGTCCAGCGCCACGGGATAGTCGTTGTTCCAGAAGTTGTTTCCGGCGAATTCGTTCCCCGCGCAGGAGGAGAAGAGGAGGATGCCCCACCCGTTGTCCTGCACCAGATTCTCCGAGACGTGATTTCGGTTCGATCCATCCATGAAGATCGCGACCGTATTGTCGACGAGCCGGTTGTGCGTGAAGCGACCGTCCGAGCAGTCCTTCAGCAAGAGCCCGTAGGTGCGCGAGCCGCGGTTGTGGACGAAGTCGTTCCGCTCCACCACCAGGTGGTTCGAGAACATGATGGCGCAGCCGGCGATGTTCCGCGTGAAGCGGTTCTCCACCAGCCGGTTGTTCTGGCAGTACATCGTGTGGAGACCGTAGCGCCCGTTCTCCCAGAGGAGATTCCCGCGAATCTCGGTTCCGAACGCGAAGGCGAGATAGACGCCGTCGACGAAGTGGGTGATACGGGAGTCGCGGATGGCGGCGTCGTGGCAGTACCAGAGGTGGATGCCGTTTCCGTTCGAGGCGTCCATGGAGTGCTCCACGCCGCCGCCGGCGGAAGCCCGGCCGCGCAGCACGCACCGCTCGACGACCAGCGACTCGGCCCGTTCGGCCGCCACGCCGTAGAGAACGTCGCTCATCCGCACGTCCGAGATCCGCACGCGGGAACCGCCCTTCACGAAAATTCCCGCGTCGATCGTGAGCGGCTGGTTTCCGCTCCGGCGAATCGCGAGGCTCTCGATGCGGATCAGGGAGCCGGTCAGGAAGAGGACCGAGCCGCTCCCGGTCCCTTCCACGATCGCGCCCGGTTCGCCGCGCAGAGTCAGCGGTCGCGTGATCACGGCGCCTCCCGCATGGACGCCGGACGACACGATCAGCGTGTCCCCGGAGGCGGCCGCCGCGCAGGCATCCGCGAGCGCGCCCCCGCGGGGAGGAACGCGGATCGTCGCGGCCCAGGACGGGGAAGGGGCGGGAAGCGCGAGGGGGAGAGAGAGAAAGAGTCCGAGGAAGACCGCGGCTCGGGCGGTGGCGCTCCGACTCCACGAGCGGATCACGACGCCGCGGCAGCCTTCCGGCGCGCGGCGCGCCGCTCCAGCAAGACGACGACCGGACCGAGGGCCCAGGCGAGGCCGAGCAGGACCGTTCCCATCCCGGGGAAACTCAGGACCTTGAAGTTGGCCATCTTGGCGTACCCGATGAACGGCGGCGTAAAGGTCGGCAGCTTGATGGCGGCGCGGGGATTGAGATCGTGGCCGTAGCTATAAAGCCACTGGGCATAGTCGGCGAACATGACGACCGCGAAGCCGGTGAAGACGAGCCACCCGAGGATCGCCAGCCAGCGGCGATTCAGGAGCGCCGCCAGAAGGGCGCAAACTCCGAGCCCCGTGAGGGCCTGCGGGAGGTAGGTGAATTCCCGGAAGTCGGACGCCGTGATCGCCTTCATTCCGACGTAGTGGTTCAAGGTGTTGATCTTGACGAGATCGCCCCGAATCGTGTTGGTGTAGATCGAAAGCGTGAGCCCCTCGCGGTACTGCGGCGCCCAGAGCTTCATGTGCCAGACCGGAAGCACCGGGAGGAAGAAGACGGGGAGGAGCACCAGCGCCGCCAGGACGATCAGTCGCCGCTCCGCCGTCGAAAACGCACCGCCTAGATAGCCCACCGGGAGACTCCTTTGATTCGAGTCGGGAACCAAGAGGGGCGGAGCGCTCCGCTCCGCCCCCTCGATTCCGCGTTCGTCGCTATTTCTTCAGCAGGGCGATGACTTCTTCCAGTTTCTTCGGATCCGGCCGCTGGATCGAGGCGATCCGCGTGCCGGCGGGATTGACCTGGATATAGCCCTGCATCTCCTGATGCAGCGCACTGCAGAAATTCGAGCAGTAGAAGGGATTCACCCCGACCTTCTCGGCCACCCAGCGGATCGTCTTCGTCTCGCCGGGGTCCACCTGCGTGTTCTTGCTCGAGAAGGTGATGCCGAAGCCGTGGGTGATGTCCTGATCCTGTTCCAGGTTCGTCACGTGGAAGTAGACCGTGTCGCCCTGGGCGACGCGGACGATGTCGGGCGTGAAGTGCGTGCGGATCGTCAGCATGTAGACGTCGACCCGTTTCCCCTTCCGCTCCACGCGCGCCTCCTCGGCGGTCATGATCTTCCACGGGTTCTTGTTCTCGGCCAGCGAGTAGATCTTCAGCGGCTTCAACTTCTCCGCGCGGATCATCTGTGCGTAGTGCGGCTCGGGATACGTGGGGAAATCATACAGCACTTCCATCTTGGGACTCTTCAGGTCGATGAGCTGGGTCGCCTCCGGGTGCGACGGCCCCAGCGGCAGGTAACGGTCCTTCGCGATCTTGTTGAGGGAAACGAGGTACTCGCCCGTCGGGTGGCGCGTGTCGCCTTCGGAGGTCATCAGGTGGCCGACCGAGTAGAAAATGTCGACCTTGTCGGCGACGTTCCACGGTGGCCCGACCTTCCACTTAACGATCTGCGAGTCGAGGAAGAGCGAGGTGTAGGCATAGCCCTTGTCGTCGAACTGCGTGTGGAGCGGGCCGAGTCCGACCGGCACCTTCGCCTCCAGCACGTCCTCGTACTTGAGGACCGGGATGCCGCCCTTCTCGCCGTCGAACTTCCCGGCCGCGATGGCCTCGATCATCTTCTTGTACGAGAAGATGGAGACCTCGGCCTGGAGCTTGCCGCTGGCGCAGATGTACTCGCCGGTCGGGTTCACGTCGACGCCGTGCGGGCTCTTGGGCGTCGGGATCAGGTAGATGATTCCCTTGACCTTGTTCGGATCGAGCACGGGGACGCCGCCGATGATGTCGCCCTTCCCCTCGTCCACGGCCTTCTGCGCCGCGCGCCAGTCGACGGCCGCGACGAAGTCCATCTCGTTCTGGGACGCCTTGATCTCCAGCGAGTCGAACGCCATCTCGCTGTTGTAGCAGCTGAAGAACTCCCAGCCGTGGCTGGGGCCCTTGCCGGCGTCGGCCAGATCCCAGTCGAAGGGAGGCGTCAGGATTTCGAAGCCGAGCGACATGTGGCCTTCCGGGCTAACCTTCACGCCCGCGATGATGCCGTTGAAGTTCTTGGCGTAGTCCTCGACCTTGCTGAACTTGTCGCGCGGGACCGGCAGGGAGAAGCGGGAGGCCGCGAAGACGTATTCCGTGTTCGGTGTTGGGAAGGGGCACGCGTGGGCGGCGGAGAGATTCGGAATCGGACCGAAGATCTCCTCCGTCGTGAAGCTCGAGAGGCTGATGCGCGCGATGCGGGCGTTCGGCATGTCGTTGATGAAGAGCCACCGACCGTCGTAATCGCCATCGGTCTCGGAGAGGCCCGGATGGTGCGCGTCGCCCCAGGTCAGGCCGCCGAGACGGGCCTTGGTCTCCTCGTCGTATCCGTAGCCCTTGGCCGGCTCCGGTGTGAAGACCGGGATCGTGGTGAGGTAACGACAGGAAGGGATGCCGTAGACGTAGACCTGGCCGGAGTGCCCGCCCGAGAAGAAGGCGTAGTACTTGTCGTATTCGCCCGGCTTCACGTAGGTCTTGGCCGCCGCGTCGCCTCCCTTCGCGCCGGCGCATCCGGAGAACTGGGACGCCAGCCCGATCAGAAGGGCCGCGACGAACAAGAGGGAAATCGCACGTTTCATGGAATGGTCTCCTATTCTGGGTGGAGTCACTTCTGGGCCGTGAGTTCGCCCTTCGCTTCCGCCTCGTCGTCGAGCTTCTTGAAGTACTCGATGACCGACTTCGCTTCGTCGGGCACGAGTCCCTGATTCGCCATTTGAAGGTTGTATTCGGCGAACAGCGCGCGCGCGATCGGATCCTGCTTGATCATCACCTCGGGGTGGAGAATCTGGGATTCCATCCACTGCGCGGTGCGGCGCCGCGTCACTCCCTTCAGGTCGGGGCCGGTGAGGCGCTTTCCGTACGCGTGACAGGCGGTGCATCCCTTGGCCTTGAAGAGCGCCTCGCCCTTGATCGCCAGCGCCGCCGCCACCGGCGAATCACCCGCGCGGGGCCCAACGTCGAGCGGCGACTTCTCGGAGGGTGTGGTCGCGGCCTGATCCTTGGCGCCTCCGCCGCCGCAACCACTGAGCGGAAGGACGGTCGCGAGCAGCAGCACCAGGGACACGAGAATGCGACGAATCATGAAGCGTCTCCTTTCGGTCGCCTCGCCGTCCGGCGAGTGACGGGCGTGGTCTCACGCCGGTGGGAGAGGCGGGCCGAGACGGCCGCGATCTCGCCGGGGGCCAGCAACTGAGGGGCCAGCCTGAAGACCAGGGATTCTTCCTTTCGAATGTGGAGGCGGAGGAGGTCGGCCAGGTCGTGCACCTGGACCCGGATCTGCTCGCTCCGCTCGGCCGTCGCCGGCTCGTCCAGCGTCGCCTCCAGCCGCGCGAGCATCTGGCGGAGTTCCGCGTGCTCCGAGAAAAGCGGTTCGATGCTCCCGCTCGCGGCGGGGATGGCTCCGAGGAGCGCCGGGTAGAGAACTTCTTCCTCGGCCGCCATGTGGGAATCGAACTGCGCCTTCAGAAGGACCACGAGCGCGGGGAGGGAACCCTCCGCGGTCGCCGCCGCGCTCTTGGCGCGGCCGGGCTTGAAGAGCGACGCTTCGAGCGCCCCGATCGCCTCCAGCACGCGGGCATGATCCCGTCGCAATTGCTGGAAGAGCCGGGGCTCGTTCATCACCTTCTTTGGCGGTCGCGGTGCCATCACGAGGAAGTGTCGGGGATCCGGCGCCGTCGGTGCATGACGCGGCTCATCGGACGATCAGAAATTTCCAGGGTTCCGCGAAGGCTCTATCTGTGCGAAGGTCATCGGGTTGAACCCCCGTTACGCCTTTCGTACCATGATCGGCGTCATCTCCCGCCAAGGACGGAACGAGCGTGGCCACGGAAACTCGAAGCGATCGGACGCTCCAGGCGGTCCTCGCCATTCCGATGTTTCAAGGTCTATCGCAGGAAGACCAGTCGAGGCTCGCGTCGCTCGCCACCTTGCGGGAGTACGCGCGCGGCGATTACCTCTGGCGCGCCGGCGATCCCGCCGAGAACCTGACCGCCATCGTTCGAGGGCGTGTGAAGATCGTCGGCCACTCGGGAGGCAACGACGTCATTCTCGAACTCTTCGGTCCCGGCGAACCGGTCGGCGCCATCGCGGTCTACAACTACATTCCCTATCCCGCGAGCGCCGTCTGCATGGAGCCCTCGACGCTTCTGTTGCTGCCGCGGCGCGACTACTTCGAGCTCCTCGACCGCTATCCCGAGTTCGCCCGCGCGATCATCCGCGAGCTGACGAAGCTCTTCCTCTCCCTCGCTCGGAAGGTCGAGGAGATGCGGGGACAGCGAATCGAGGTGCGGATCGCCCAACTCTTTCTGAACCTCGCGGAGCGGATGGGGAAGCCGGCGAAGGGGGGCGCCATCGAGATTCCGATCGCCCTCTCGCGCCAGGAGGTGGCCGATCTGGTCGGGACCACCGTGGAAACCGCGATCCGAATCCTATCGCGGTGGGGACGGGAGGGAGTTCTGATCACGGGGGACAAGCGCTTCGTTCTCCCGTCGCGCGAGCGGCTCCTGGAAATCGCCGAGGGGAAGGACGCGCGCTAGCGCGGGAGGAGCCGCTAGGCGAGATCGAATTCGGGGTGCGGCTCGCCCAGGAGCCGCACCCCGTTCGCGATCACGAGGAGCGTACTTCCCTCGTGTCCCACGACCGCCAGCCAGAGGGGAAGGATTCCGAGCAGGGTCGTGATCACGAGCAGCCCGATCATGCAGAAGGAGAACGTGAGGCTCTGCGTCACGACGCGCCGGGCGCGCCGGGCCAGCCAGAGCGAGAACGGAATTCCCTTCAGGTCGTCCCGCATCAGCACGACGTCGGCCGTCTCCAGCGCCACGTCGGTGCCGGCGCCTCCCATCGCGATCCCCACGGTGGCCGTGGCGAGCGCCGGGGCGTCGTTCACCCCGTCACCGACCATCGCCAGCGTCGGCCAGACGGCCTTCAACTCGCGGATCGCCGCCACCTTCTGATCGGGGAGGAGCCCGGCGCGGACTTCATCCACGCCGATTTCCGTTCCGATCGCCGCGGCGACCGAGGCATGGTCGCCCGTCAGCATGACGATGTGGCCGACGCCAAGCTTCCGGCAGGCCGCGATCGCGGCGCGCGCACGCGGCCGCACCACGTCGGCCACGCCCAGAATTCCCGCCGCGACCTCGTTCCCCGGGAGCGTGCTGTCGGGGCCGGAACCGGCGGCGCTGCGCGGCACGCCGTTCGGGCCGTTGCCTTGGCGCCGGACCACGACGATGAGCGCGGTCCGCCCCTCGGCCCGCAACGCGGCCGTGGCCGCGAGGAGCGCGGGGGAGAGCGTCACCCCATGACGCGCGAAGAGCGGCTCGCGCCCGACGCCGACCCAGTAGTCGGGAGTATGGCCGTGAACCCCCTCGCCGCTGTGGCTCTCGAACTCCGTGACCGAGGGAGGCGCCAGACCCCGGCGCGCCGCCTCCTGACGAACGGCCCGCGCGGTGTGATGCTCGCTTCGCGCCTCGATCGCCGCCGCAAGAAGTAGAAGTTCGTTCTCGTCCGCCGACCCCTCCACGACGCGGATGTCGGTCAGGCGCGGCTTGCCCTCCGTCACGGTCCCCGTCTTGTCGATCGCCAGGGCCCCCACCTCGCCCAGCCGCTCCAGGTGGATGCTCCCCTTGAAGAGCACTCCGTGATGCGCGGCGTGCGTGATGGCGGAGAGCATGGCCGCGGGGGAGGCGATGACGACCGCGCAGGGGGAGGCGGCCACCAGGAGGACGAGTCCGCGGTACCAGGCCTCGTTCCAATTCGCGTGGAGGAAGAGGAGAGGAAGGAGCGCCGCGACCGCGGCGCCGGCGAAGACCGCGATGACGTACGGGCGCTGCCAACGCTCCACGAAGCGCTCCGACGTAGACTTCGCGCGCCCCGCCTCCTGCACCATTCGGACGATCTTGGAGATCGTGGTCTCGTCGGGCATCTTCTCGACCCGCACGAGCGGCGCGCCGTGGACGTTCACCGTTCCCGCGAAGACCCGGTCGCCGGGGCGCTTCGTGACCGGGGCCGATTCGCCCGTCAGCGTCGATTCGTCCGCCGCGGTCTCGCCTTCCTCGATCGTGCCGTCCACCGCGAAGCGCTCCCCGGGGAGCGTGCGGACCCGTTCGCCGACGCCGATCGATTCGACCGGAACCCGTTCCTCGCGCCCATGGCGCACGACCAGGGCGGTGTCGGGGCGAAGCTCGATCAGCGATTCGATGGAGCGCGCCGTCCGCTCCATCGTGTAGCGCTCGAGCGTCCCGCTCAGCGAGAAGAGGAAGAGGAGGACCGCGCCCTCGCCCCAGTGCCCGAGTGCGGCCGAGCCCGCCGCCGCCGCGATCATGAGGAGGTTGATGTCGAGCTGCTTGCGAAGGATGTTCGCGAGCAGCTCGCGGGTCGGCCCCCAGCCGCCGGAGAGATACGAGACGGCGTAGAGGGGGATGCGCCAGAGGGGATCCGGCCCCCAACGGCCGACGGCGGCGCCGCCGAGTCCCGTGATCGCGCAGACCGCGGTGAGCGCCATCTGCCAGTCGGCCGAGGCGAGAAACGTAAGCTTCCGGGGCGGCCGTGCGGTTTTCGCGGTGGCGGTCGTCACACGCCGGCGCCTCCGAGGAGACGGCGAAGCACGTACGGAAGAATTCCGCCATGCTCGTAGTAGCGGACCTCCTGCGGCGTGTCGAGGCGAACGAGCGTCCGGAACGCGGCGGTGCGGCCCCCCTCCACGCGGACGGTGACCTCCGACGCGCGCGTCGCGCCGCCGGCGACCGCCGCGGCGACTCCGTCGACGTGGAAGCGCTCCGTCCCGGCGAGTCCGAGCGAGTCGGCCGAGTCCCCCGGCAGGAACTGGAGCGGAAGAATCCCCATCCCGATCAGGTTGCTCCGGTGGATCCGCTCGAACGACTCCGCGATCACGGCGCGCACGCCGAGGAGCTTCGGCCCCTTGGCCGCCCAGTCGCGCGAGGAGCCGGAGCCGTATTCCTTACCGGCCAGGACGATCGTCGGCGTCCCTTCGCCCTCGTAACGCATGGCGGCGTCGTAGATGGTCATCGATTCGCCCGTGGGCTGGTGCGCCGTGAAGCCCCCCTCGACGCCGGGCACCATCTTGTTCCGGATCCGGACGTTGGCGAACGTGCCGCGAACCATCACCTCGTGATTTCCGCGGCGCGATCCGTAGGAGTTGTAGTCGGCGGGGGCCACCCCTTCGGATTCCAGATACTTCGCCGCGGGGCTCCCGCGCTTGATGGAGCCGGCGGGGGAGATGTGGTCGGTCGTCACGCTGTCGCCGAAGATCGCGAGCGCCCGCGCGTTCGCGAGATCCGCGACCGGGGCGGGCGTGGTCGGCATCCCGTCGAAGTAGGGAGGACGCTTCACGTAGGTGGAACCGGGCTCCCAGGCGTAGCGGTCCCCCTCGGGGATCGGCAGCGCGCGCCACGCCTCGTCGCCGGTGTAGACGTCGCGATAGGTCGCGCGGAAGGTCTCCGAGCGAACGGCCTTCTCGATCGTGTCGTGGATCTCCCGCTGCGTCGGCCAGAGATCCCGGAGCGTGACCGGCTTTCCGTCCGATCCGATGCCGAGCGGCTCGGTGGTGAGATCGATGTCGACGCGGCCCGCCAGCGCGTAGGCGACCACCAGCGGGGGAGAGGCGAGATAGTTCGCGCGGACATCGGGATGAACGCGCCCCTCGAAGTTCCGGTTGCCGCTCAGGACCGCCGCCACGACCAGCCCCGAGCCCTCGAGCGCCTTGGCGACCGGCTCCGGCAGCGGACCGCTGTTCCCGATGCAGGTCGTGCATCCGTACCCGACCGTGTGGAAGCCGAGCGACTCCAACGGGGCCGTGAGGCCCGCGAGCTTCAGATACTCGGTGACGACCTTCGACCCGGGGGCGAGGCTCGTCTTGACCCACGGCTTCGTCTTGAGCCCCCGCTCCACGGCGCGCTTCGCGACGAGACCGGCGGCCACCATGACGGAGGGATTCGAGGTGTTCGTGCAGGAGGTGATCGCGGCGATGACCACGGAGCCGTCGTGAAGCGTGAACGACTCTCCCTTCATCGTCACCGGGGGAGCCATGGCGGCGACGTTGCCGTCGCCTCCCTCGTTCTCCCAGCGTCCGCCCGGATCGGCGGCCGGCGCGGCCTTCGGCGTCGCCTTCAGTCCCGAAAGCGATTCCGCGAAGTTCGACTTCACCCGGCCGAGCGGCAGCCGGTCTTGCGGGCGCTTCGGTCCGGCGACGCTCGGCTCCACCTGGCCGAGATCGAGCCCCAGCGTTTCGGTGTAGGTCGCCTCCGGAGTCCCGGGAGCGTGGAAGAGCCCCTGCTCCTTCGCGTACGCCTCGATCAGCGCGACATGCTCGTCGGAACGCCCGCTGAAGCGGAGGTAGCGAAGCGTCTCGGCGTCGATGGGGAAGATGCCGCACGTGGCGCCGTACTCGGGAGCCATGTTCGCGATCGTCGCGCGGTCGGCCACCGGCAAGGTCCCGAGGCCCGGGCCGAAGAACTCCACGAACTTGCCCACGACGCCCTTCTTCCGGAGCATCTCCGTGACGGTGAGGACCAGATCGGTCGCGGTCGCGCCCTCGCGCAGCTGCCCGCTCAGCCGGAAGCCGACCACCTGCGGCACCAGCATGGAGACCGGCTGGCCCAGGAGGGCCGCCTCGGCCTCGATGCCACCGACGCCCCAGCCGAGGACGCCGAGCCCGTTGATCATGGTCGTGTGCGAATCCGTTCCGATCAGGGTATCGGGGTAGGCGACCGGCGGGTCTCCCTCGGTGAGGAAGACGACGCGCGCCAGGTACTCGAGGTTCACCTGATGGACGATGCCGGTCGCGGGGGGGACGACGCGGAAATTCCGGAACGCGCGCTGGCCCCAGCGAAGGAAGAGATAGCGCTCGCGGTTCCGCTCGAACTCCTTGTTCGAGTTCAGGAGGAGCGCGGCGGCGGAGCCGTATTCGTCCACCTGGACCGAGTGGTCGATGACGAGTTCGGCCGGCTGGAGCGGATTGATCTTCGACGGGTCGCCGCCGAACGCCGCCATCGCGTCGCGCATCGCGGCGAGGTCGACGACGGCCGGCACCCCGGTGAAGTCCTGGAGCAGAACCCGGCTCGGCGTGAACGCGATCTCTCGATTCGGTTCCGCCGTGGGGTTCCAGCAAGCGACCGCCTCGACGTCCTCGGCGCGCACGGTGCGTCCGTCCATCGTTCGGAGCAGGTTCTCGAGGAGGATCTTCAGGGAGAAGGGCAGGCGGTCGATCGCATGGCCGGCCCTGGCGACGGCGTCGAGGCGGTAGATGGTCACGTCGCGCCCGCCGACACGAAGCGTGCCGCGAGCGCCGAATGGCTCGGTCATGGATGGTCTCCGTCAGCCGCGCGGCCCGACCGCGCGGGCGGGGGGAACAGCGAGATTCGCGCGACGATCATACGGCATGCGCGTCGCGGACGAAACAGGCTCGGGACCCGCCCGATTTCGGCTGCCATGGCGCGGCGCATCGCGTAGAGTCCGGCCGCATGGAACCGGAGTCGCACGATGAAACGCCGCCAACGATCGCGCCGAATGGCGCGCCGAAGCGGCTTCGTTGGTGGCTCCTGGGGGCCGCGGTCGTCGTTCTCGTCGTGGCGACCGTTCTCTTCGCGCGGTGGGCCGCGCCGATCTTCACGCGCGAGCACCTCGCGTCGTGGGTCAAGGCCGCCGGAGCGTGGGGACCGCTCGTGCTCCTCGGCATGCAGGCGGTGCAGATCCTGGCGGCGCCGATTCCAGGCGTCTTCGTGCCGATCCTGGCCGGCGTGTTCTACGGTCCGGTGGTGGGCCCGCTCCTCACGATGGGCGGAACGCTGGTCGGATCGGCGGTGGCCTACTGGATCGGAAGGCTCGCGGGGCGCGTCGTGGCCGAGCGCTGGATCGGCAAGCCCGCGCTCGACAAGGCGCATGACCTTCTCCAGGGAAAGCGCTGGGTCGCCCTGGCCGTCATCTTTCTCATCCCCTTCTCGCCGGCCGACGCGCTCTGCTTCGTTTCCGGAATCGTCGGGATGGCGTGGGGTCCGTTCACGCTGGCGGTGCTGGTGGGGCGGCTCCCCAAGGATGTCCTGATCGCCGCGGGCGCGGCGCTGGGCTGGAACCACTTCGGCTTCTAGCCACGGGGATTCTTCGGCACGATCTTCACGGGCGCGCCCAGGGCATAGGGCGTCGTCGACCGCGCGCCGTTCAGGATCGCGGCATCCTCGAGCCCGATCGCCTGATTGGGAAAATCAGCCCAGACGGTGGCGAACGCGGCGCCGCGCTTCGCCGGCTTGATGGAGAGCCGGTTCGCCTCCACGTTCAGTTTCGCCGGATCGCGAAGCGCGGCGATGCTCCGGATCGAGGCGTAGACCTGATCGATGGAGACCTGGTCGCTCCCCCGTCCGTAAACCTCCAGGAACTGCCCGCCGCGAATTTGGACGTAACCCGCCGCGTAGTTCTGCTGTCCCCCCTCGGCCGCTGCCGTCACGGTCCCGACCCACGCCGGATAGTCGCGGAACGGCTCCGCGTGTCCCGACGCGGCCACGATGGCGCCGTGGGCCCGCAGGGAATCGACGAATTGCGTCGGCGTGACCGTCGTGTCGCGGATGGTGCCGAGGCGGAGCTGCATCGCCCCCGAGGAGCTCTGCGCCACCACGGCGGAGGGCTGATTCTCGGTCTTCCAGCCGTCCGGGAAGATGAGCTGGAATCCCATCTCCGGGTGATAGAAGCGGTTCCCCTCGAAGTACCCCTGCCGCGGATCGTCGCCGTAGACGATTCCCTCCACCCGCTTGCGGTAGACCGCGTCGCCGATCGCCAGGCCGCGGGGCGCGCCGCCGGCGGCGGCCTGAGCCAGCTGCGTCGTCCGCACCTCGCGATCGCCCGGATCGGGGTGGGTCGAGAGGAAGTTGGGCAGGGTGCTTCCGGTGCGCTCGCTGATCCGTTTCAGGGTCGCGTAGGTCGCGGGGATCGTCCGCGGATCGTACCCCGAGCGGAGCGAGTACTGAATCCCCAGCTCGTCGGCCTGCGTCTCGTGGTCGCGGCTGTACTTGAGGAAGAGGAGCCCCAGCCCCTGCTGCGCGAGCCCGCTGTAGGGGCGGAAGGCGTCCACGAAGATCGCGCCGGCCAAAAGCCCGATGCCGGCGATCTGCTGCTGCGTCATCTGCTGCGCGCTGTGGCGCGCGGTCACGTGTCCGATCTCGTGTCCCAGGATTCCGGCCAGTTGGCTCTCGGAGTTCACGTACGCCATGATCCCGCGCGTGATGTAGATGTAACCGCCGGGAAGGGCGAACGCGTTCACCACCGGAGAGTCGAGGACGCGGAAGGTCCACTTGAGATTCGGCAGGTGCGACACGCGCGCGAGCTTCTGGCCGATGGAGTCGACGTACGACTGCGTGGAGGCGTCGCCGTAGAGTCCGAATTCGGCGACGATGGCTGGATCGGCCTCGCGACCCATCTCGACCTCGCGGCCGGTGGAGACGAGATTGATCTGGCGCTTTCCGGTCGCCGGGTTGACGGCGCAGCCGGACCCGGTCCAGAGCGCGGCGGCGGCGAGCGCCGCCAACGTGACGAGCAGAACTCCTGTCCTGCGTGAACGGATCATTCGAATTTCTCCCTGGGGGACTTCCCCCGGCGAAGTGAGTGCAACCGGAACCGCGATATGATACACCGACAACCGGCCCGCCGCTCCGGCCACGACGCGATCGCCGTCCATTCCGCCATCCAGAGGAGCCGATGCCCGCCACCTCCCTCGACCTCGACCTCCTGGCCGTCCAGACGATCAAGTTCCTCAGCGTGGACGCCGTGGAACAGGCCCGCTCCGGACATCCGGGGGCGCCGATGGGGGCCGCCGACGCGACGTACGCGCTCTGGTCCCGCCATCTGCGGTTCGATCCCGACGATCCGGCGTGGGTGAACCGCGACCGGTTCGTTCTCTCGGCGGGACACGCGTCGATGCTCCTCTATTCGCTCCTCCACCTCTTCGAGTGCGGGCTGCCGATGGAAGAGATCCGCCGCTTCCGTCAGTGGGACTCCCGCACGCCCGGGCACCCCGAAGTCGGCCACACGCCCGGCGTCGAGGCGACGACGGGGCCGCTGGGGCAGGGGTTCGCCAACGCGGTCGGCATGGGACTGGGGCAGCGCCTGGCACAGGCGCGATTCCCGGCCCTCGGCCGGCTCCTCGATCATCGCGTCTTCGCGCTCGTGAGCGACGGCGATCTGATGGAGGGAGTCAGCGCGGAAGCGGCCGCCCTGGCCGGACACTGGAATCTGGGTAACCTCGTCTTTCTCTACGACGACAACCGAATCTCGATCGAGGGTCCCACGACGCTCGCCTGGAGCGAGGACGTCGGACGCCGGTTCGAGGCGTACGGCTGGCAGACGATTCACGTCGACGGGCACGACCGGGCGGCGGTGTCGGCGGCCCTCGACGCGGCGATCGCCGAGACGGGGCGCCCGTCGCTCATCCTGGCGCGGACCACGATCGGTAAGGGCGCTCCCGGCAAGGAGGGGACGGCGAAGACGCACGGCGAGCCGCTCGGCGCCGACGAAACGAAGCGCGCCAAGGAGGCCGCGGGGTGGCCCCTGGAACCGACCTTCCACGTTCCAGCGGAGGCCCGGGCGCACTTCGCGGCGCTGGCGAGCGCGAAGCGCGCGGCCGCCGCGGCATGGCGCGCCCGCTTCGAGGAGGCGCGTCGCGCGGAGCCCGAGGAAGCCGCGCGGTGGGATTCGCTCTGGGCCCGGGCCGTGCCGGACGATCTCGAGGCGATGTTTGCGGCGGAGGCGTCGAGCGGCGAGGGGCTCGCCACGCGGTCGTGGTCGGGGCGGATGATCCAGGTCGCGGCCGCGGCGATCCCGTCGCTGATCGGCGGGTCGGCCGACCTCGGTCCCTCCAACGTCACCGACATCAAGGGCGGCGGCGACGTCGCTCCCGAAGGGCTGAAGGCGGGGGCGCCGATGTCGTTCGCGGGGAAGACGCTCCACTTCGGCGTCCGCGAGCACGCCATGGGCTCGATCCTGAACGGTCTCGGACTCTACGGCGCGTGGATCCCCTTCGGCGGCACCTTCCTCGTCTTCTCCGACTACATGCGTCCGGCGATGCGGCTGGCGGCGCTCTCTCGCCTTCGCGCCATCTACGTCTTCACGCACGACAGCGTCTTCCTGGGCGAGGACGGCCCGACGCACCAGCCGATCGAGCACCTGGGGGCGCTCCGCCTCATCCCCGATCTCGAGGTCTGGCGGCCGGCGGACGGGCTGGAGACGGCCGTCGCGTGGGCGGAGGCGATTCGGCGCGACAAGGCGCCGACGGCGCTCGTCCTGACGCGGCAGAGGCTCGCGCCGATCCCGCGACCGGCGTCGTTCGATCGCTCCGAGATCCGGCGGGGCGGCTATGTCGCGGCGGACACCGCGGACCGCGCGTCGCACGTCACGCTGGTCGCGTCGGGATCGGAGACACCGCTGGCGCTGGAGGCGAGAGCGCTCCTCCAGGAGCGCGGCATTCTCGCGCGTGTCGTCTCCGTTCCGTGCGTGGAGCGCTTCGAACTCCAGTCCGCCGACTATCGCGACGAGGTCCTCCCGCCGGGCGGCCCGATCGCCGTGATCGAGGCGGCGAAGACCGATCTCTGGTGCGCCACGGTCGGTCGCGACGCTCTCCGCATCGGGATCGGCCGCTTCGGCGCCTCGGCTCCGGCGGAAGTCCTGGCCGAGAAATTCGCGCTCACGCCGGCGGCGGTGGCCGAACGCGTCTCGGGGTGGCTCCGCCGAGGATGAGACTCGCGCGCGCCGCCGTCCTCCTGATCGCGCTGGCGCTCCTGATCCCGTACGCCGCCTACCTGACCGACGACAGCTTCATCCACTTTCAATTCGCGAAGCACCTCCTGCGCGGGGAGGGTTTCGCCTTCAATGCCGGGGAGCCGACCTACGGGGCGACGAGCCCGCTCTGGGTTCTCCTCCTCGCGGCGGCGGGACTTTTCGTTCCGGGCGCCGCGGCCACGCCCGACTCCACGTCCGTCATGCCGCTCCTCGGGTGGATCTCCAAGGCGTGGGGCGCGCTCTTCACGGCGCTCGCCGTGATCTGGTGCGGGAGAGTGGCGCGCCGGCTCGGATGGGACGCGCGCGCGGGGCTGATCCTCGCGGCGCTCGCGGCGTTCCACGCCTGGTCGACGCGCTGGGCGGTCTCTGGGATGGAAACGCCGCTGGCGTTCTTCCTGGTGCTGGTCTCGCTCGAGGCCCTCGCGGCCGCGCTCCTCGATGGGCGATCCGCCTGGCCCGCCGGCGCCGCGCTGGCCGGCGCCGCGCTGGCACGGCCGGAAGCGCTCCTCCTCGCGGCCATGGCGGGCGCGGCCCTCGCGCTCGCGAAGGGGGAAGCGGGCGACTCGCGCGCGCCGCGCGCCCGGCGCGTCGGATCGTTCTCGGCGGGCTTCGCGATTCCCTACGGCGCGTGGCTCGTCACCGCGTGGTTTCTCTTCCATCGCCTCCTGCCGAACACGAGCGGCGCCAAGGCCGGGGCCTGGCTCGATCTCGAACGGGCGATCGCGGCGCTGCGCGATTCGATCCGCATCGTCCTCGCCGCGGAACTGATTCCGATCGCGGTGGCGGTCGTGGTGCTTGCGCTGGGTGGCGGAGAGCGCCTCGGACGCCTCGCTTCCGGACGGCGCGCCTTCTGGCTCCTCGTGGCGCTCTGGCCGCTGGCGCTGGTCGCGTTCCTCGCGCTGAGCGGGGTCCAGGTCGTCTCGCGCTATCTGATCGTGGCGACGCCGTGCGTTCTCCTGCTCGGCGTGGCCTCGCTCCGGCATCTGACCGGGAGTTCCGTCTCCCGGGCGCGCGCCGCCGGAGTCGCTGCCATCCTCTTCGTCACGCTCCACGCCGCCGAGGGCCTGTACGTCACCTTTCGCGTGAGCGCCCCCTCGGCCCGGGAACACACGAGGGGGCTCCTCGCCTCGCTCGGCGGCATCGGCCTCTGGGCCCGCGAGAACACTCCGCCGCGGACCCTCTTCGCCGTGGCCGACATCGGCGCGTTCGGGTACTACAGCGACCGCCCCGTGCTCGATCTCTACGGACTCGTGACCCCCCCCATGGGGCCGATCTCGGTCCGCGAGGGTTACGATCGCGTCGTCCTCGATCTCCGATTCGAGGGGATTGCCCGCCCCGACTACTTGGTCGACCGCGCGAGAACCGAGGCGCGACTGACGGCGACGCCGGAGCCCGACAACCCCTACCGCTTCCTCTTCGCCCGCGCGATTTCCAACCTCGGCATCACGAGGCCGGGGGAGTGGGTCTATTCGGTCTACGCCATCGACTGGGCGACCTGGGACCGCCTTCATCCCAAACTCGCGGAGCGTTGAGTCGCGCCGGCGCGAGGAGTAGACTAGTGGGAAGTCGCAGCCCGGCTTTGGCCCACGAATCACCTCGTTAACCAGCATGGGTACAATCGATTCCGTGAGATTCCTCCTCTGTTTTCGAGGGCTCGGACGCGCGGCGCTAGCCGGAACCGTCGCCGCTGCACTCGGTTTTGCTGGGGCGTCCCAAGGGCTCGCCCGCATCGCCCCCGCTCCTGCCCGGAGCGTCCAGTCGGCCGGGCAGGCGGCCCCGTTCGCGCCCGCGCTGACCCCCTCGCTTTCCGGCTCCGCGGTCGAGGGGGTGATCCTCACCGCCGATTCGCTCGCCGCGTCGCTTCAGCCGCTGGCCGATTTCCAGACGGGCACGGGTCACCCGACGGTGGTCCGAACGCTCGCCACCGTGCGGGCCGACGACCCGCGCTCCAACGATCTCGCGCAGGCGATCCGCTCCTTCCTCCTCCGCGCGCGGACACTTTGGGGGACCGAGTGGGTGCTTCTGGCGGGCGATCACGAGTCGATTCCGCTTCGCCTCGTCCAGGTAAAGTTCTCCGAGACCGAGGAGATCGCGACCGACGCCTATTACTCCGATCTCGACGGGACGTGGGACGGGAACGGGAACGGGATCTACGGAGAGGTAGGGGACTCCCTCGACATGGAACCCGACCTCGACGTCGGGCGCCTTTCCGTCACGAATCGCCTCGACGCCGAGACGCAGGTGGCGAAGCTCCTCCGCTACCGGCGAGTGCCGCCGGTCGTCGCGGCTTCGAGGCAACTCTATCTCGCGGAAGTGCTTTTCCCGCGCGACTGGACTCCCGGACAGTTGGTCCAGGTCGACGGCGCGCGGGAGGGGGAGTCGCTTCGCGTCCGTGCGCCCGCCTGCGCGACGATCGACCGCTTCTACGAAAACCAGACCCGCTATCCGGGATCGCAACTCCTGACGAAGGCCGCCGCGCTCCAGCAGCTGGGGCGAGGACATGGAATCGTGCAGCATGTCGGTCACGGGTCGCGCTCGCAAATCTCCGTCGGAAGCGAACTGATCACGCTCGCCGACGTGGCGTCGCCGGCGTTCGGCGACTCGGCCTTCCTCTGGGTCTCCTCGAATTGCGCCTCCGCCGCGGTCGACTTCGATTGCTTCGCGGAGGCGCTGCTTCGAAAGCCCGGCGGCGCCGTGGCCTATGTCGGCGCCACGCGCGATGCGTGGCCCGGCGTCAGCGAGGTCGTGGCGGAGACCGTGGCGGACGCCGTCGCGCCGAAGCAGGGGACGAGACTGTCGATCGGAAGGGCGGTGACCGCGGCGAGGAGGGCGCTCCTGCCTCTCGCGGCCGAGGAGACGCCTCAGCGCTGGGGCTATTTCGAGACGATTCTCCTCGGCGATCCGACGCTTCGCGTCTGGGGCTGCCAGCCGGAGACACTCTCGGTCACCCGCCCCTCGACCGTCCCGCTCGGGGCCGGCGGTCTCGCCGTCTCCGTCTCGTCCGGGGGAGCGCCGGTGGAATCGGCGCTCGTCGTGGCGCTGAAGGCGGGGGAGGATTTCCGCGCGGTCTACACCGACGCCGCCGGACAGGCCTGGGTTCCATTCCTTCCCGCATCGGTCGGGCCGTTCTCCCTCACCGTGTCCGGCGCGAACGCCATCGCCTTCGAGGACACGCTGCAGGTCGGCGCCGCCTCCGCGGCTCATTTCCGGTTCGCTTCCCTTTCGAACGACGATTCGGCGTACGGCGACGGCGATGGCCGGGCCGACGCGGGGGAGCGATTCGGGTTCTCAGGGACGCTGGAGAACACGGGGACGGGTTCTACCGGGGATCCGGTCACGATCGAAATCGAGGCGCTGAGCGGAGGTCTCGTCGTGGAGCAGGGTACGGCGGCGCTCGCCGCGATCGCGGCTGGTGGGAGCGCGGCGGTTCCCTCGTCGCTCCGCCTCCTTGCCTCCTCGTCGCCGAACGCGCCGCGCTCCGGGCAGGTCCGGCTGATCGCGCGCGACGCCTCGCGGGCCGACACGTTCCTCATCGCCGTCGAGATCGCCGCCCCGGCGCTCCTCCTTGCTAGTTCCACGCTCGCCGACACGGCCCCCGGCGACGGCGACGGGATTCCGGAAGCGGGGGAGACCTCCGACTGGTCGTGGACGATCGCGAACGAGGGGACGGGAGCCGCGCGCGGCGTGACGATTCGCGCGCGCACGCCGGCTCCCGGCGTGACCCTTCTCGATTCGGTCGCGACCGTGGGTGATGTGGCCCCCGGATCGTCGGCCGCCGCATCCGCCCCGATCCGCTTCGCGCTCACCGCCCCCGTCGCGGGAAGGCTCTTCGACCTCCATCTTCTCGACACCCGTGACCACGCCTCGATCGTCTCCGTCGCGCGCGGCGGCCTTCCCGGTGCCCCCGCGGGGCTCCATGTCACGTCGTCGTCGTCGAGCCGGCTCTCGCTCGGCTGGACGGCGGCTCCGCAGACGGGGCTTCTCGGCTACCACGTCTATCGCGCGTTCGACGACGGATCGCCTCTGGTCCGCGTCACGGCCGCGCCGATCCGCGCGATTCCGGAGTTCGAGGACGCGGGGCTAGCACTTCTCAGGCGCTACCGCTATGCGGTGACGGCCGTCGATTCGAGCGGCAACGAGGGCGCGCTCTCGGCGCCGATCATGGCGAGCACGACACCGCCCGCGGCGATCGGGTGGCCGGCCGAGTTCGGCCAGCCCACCTCCTCGAACGTCTGCATCGGGGATCTGGACGGCGACGGGCGCCTGGAGTTGGTCGTCGGGGCCGACTACCTCTACGCCTTCCACGCCGACGGCACCGAGGTGAGGGACGGCGACGCGAATCCCGTCACCACCGGGATCTTCTCGACGCTCCTCCACAACATCGCGTCGTCGCCGGCCATCGCCGACATTGACCTCGACGGCACGCCGGAGATCGTGGCGGCTTCCTGGAACGACTCCCTCGTGGCCGTCTTTCGCCTCGACGGCTCGCTCCTTCCGGGGTGGCCGAAGAGAGGGGCCGCGCCGTTCTGGTCGTCGCCGGCCATCGGCGACATCGACGGAGACGGCGGGCCTGACATCGTGATCGGATCGAACTCCTCCAGGCTCTACGCGTGGCACGCCGACGGAACCGAGGTGCGGGACGGCGACGCCAACGCCTCGACAGACGGCATCCTCTTCCTCCCCTCGGGCACGGTCATCTCCTCGCCGGCAATCGCCGATCTGGACGGAGACAACGTCCGCGAGATCGTCTTCGGCACCTCGGGGTCGCGCGTCTACGTGATGCATCACGACGGCGTCATGGCCGGCTGGCCGTTCCTCGCGACGGGTGCCTTCAGCTCCTCGCCGGCGATCGGCGACGTCGTGGCGGGAGGCGCGCGCGAGATCGTGATGGCCTCCACGAACGACAGCGTCTACGTCCTGACCGCTGCGGGTTCGCGCGCGCCCGGCTGGCCGCAACCGCTCGAACTCACCACCGGCAACGGTCGCGCGCCGTCGGCGGCGCTGGCTCGACTCCGCTCCAACCTGGGCGATCCGACGCTTCACGTCGTGATCGCCGGCGCGGACGGCTCGGTCCGCGCCTACGATCCTTCCGGCGCGCTTCTCGCCGGTTTCGCCTCGCTCTCCTTCGGCGCCGCCACCGAGGCAAGTCCCGCTGTGGCCGACCTCGACGGCGACGGCGTTCCCGAGATCCTCGTCGCTGCCGAAGATCGGCGGCTCTACGCCTACGGCTCCGACGGCACCGCCGTCAGCGGTTTCCCGATCGAGATCGGGGCCGAGGCGCGGAGCACGCCCGCGGTCTGGGACTTGGACGGCGACGGGGCGACCGAGATCGCGCTGGCGGGGTGGGACCGAAAGCTTCACGTCTGGCGCTACCCTGGGTTCTTCTCGCCGCTTGGCGCCCCGTGGCCGATGTGGCGCCACGACAACTGGCACACGGGGCTCATGACCTTCCCGATCCTGACCCACGCCGATCCGCCCCCGGCCCCGGCGCCAGCTCCCGCGCCGCCCGCGCGCCCCTGGCTTGGGCAGAACCGGCCGAATCCTTTCAACCCCTCGACGGTGATCGGCTTCGCCGTGCCGGGGCCGGAACGCGCCGAGGTGCGGCTCCGGGTCTTCGACGTGGCGGGCCGCCTGGTGGCGACGCTGGTTTCCCGGCGGCTCGATCCCGGCTATCATGAGGTCCGCTGGGACGGCCGATCGGACCGCGGCGGGACGCTCGCGTCGGGCGTTTACCTGCTGCGGGCGGAGATCGGCCCGGCGACGCTTTCGCGAAAGCTGGCGCTGATTCGCTGAGTCTCGCGCCGGGGAATTCCGCTCCGGAGCGGCATCGCGACCCTTTCCTTCCTTCTCTCGAGGAGTGTTCATGAGCGGACCGGTCCGCGTGCGCTTCGCGCCGAGCCCGACGGGATATCTTCACGTCGGCGGCGCGCGCACCGCGTTGTTCAACTATCTTTTCGCCCGCCACCACGGCGGGACGTTCGTGCTCCGCATCGAGGACACCGACCGCGAGCGCTCCACGCAGGAATCGGTCGGGGCGATCTTCGACGGGCTCCGGTGGCTGGGGCTCCAGTGGGACGAAGGGCCCGACGCCGGCGGCACGCACGGCCCTTACTTCCAGAGCGAGCGGCTCCCGGGCTACGCCGACGCCGCACGACGGCTCCTGGCGGAGGGGAAGGCGTATCGCTGCTTCTGCCATCCCGAGGAACTGAAGCGGCGGCGGGAGGCGGCGCTCGGGCGGGGAGAGCCGCCCAAGTACGATCGCGCCTGCCTGGCGCTCCCGCCGGGCGAGGCCGACGCGCGCGCCGCGAAGGGGGAACCCCACGCGATCCGCTACCGCATGCCCGACGACGGCGGCACGACGTGGCCCGACGCCGTCCGGGGCGACGTGACGTTCCAGAACGCGACCCTGGACGATCTGGTGATCTTCCGCGCCGACCGGCACCCGACCTACAACTTCGCGGCGGTGGTGGACGACGCCGCCATGGAGATCACGCACGTCATCCGCGGCGACGACCACATCTCGAACACGCCGCGCCAGCTCTGTCTCTACGACGCCCTCGGCCTCACGCCGCCGATCTTCGGGCACGTGCCGATGATCCTCGGCCCCGACGGCACGCGGCTCTCCAAACGGCACGGCGCCCAGGCGGTGACGGAGTTCCGCGACGCGGGCTACCTCCCCGAGGCGCTCGTCAATTTCATGGCGCTTCTGGGCTGGGCGTACGACGGCGAGCGGGAGATCTTCACCATGGAGGAACTGGCGAAGGCCTTCACCCTGGAGCGGGTCTCGAAGAACCCCGCCATCTTCAACTACGAGAAACTCGACTGGATGAACGGGGAGTACTTCCGCGCGCTTCCGCTGGAGACGCGCGCCGAGATGGTCGCCGTGCATCTGCGCGAGACGAACGCGCTCCCTCCCGAGGCGTACGCCGATCGCCCGTATCTGGAGCGGGCCGTCGCGGCGGTGGGGGACCGGATGAAACGCCCGCAGCACTTCCTCGACTACGCCGCCTATCTCTTCGTCGAGCGCGTGGAGCCGGAGCCGGGCCCCTGGGCCGAACTCCAGGCGAAGGCTGGCGCCGCGGGGAGGCTACGCCGCTTCGCCGAGCTTCTGGAGGGAGGCGTCGCGTTCGAGCACGATCCGCTCGATCAGGCGGCGCGCGCGCTCGCCACGGAAGTGGGCGTGAAGTTCGGGGACCTGGTCATGCCGGCGCGCATCGCTCTGACCGGGAAGAAGGTGAGCCCCGGGATCTTCGACGTCATCATGCTCCT
>ERZ1292630.606-Hain-H41-02um-R3-606-length-36654-cov-13_pt1 | contig 36654 bp, 36 predicted proteins | sample MGYA00564408_ERZ1292630 | MGnify/ENA primary metagenome ERZ1292630 (study PRJEB36523, sample SAMEA6512641) | groundwater metagenome | collected 2019-01-08 | study: AquaDiva: Metagenomics assemblies of 32 groundwater samples
GAATTTTGAACGAGGATCTTGAGACAAAATTCAAAGACCCGGACAATAACCTGCGAATCGTTTTCGTCTGCGCTATGTGGATGACCGGCTTTGATGTGCCGAATCTTTCGACACTCTACCTCGACAAACCACTTAAAAATCACACGCTCATGCAGACTATCGCCCGAGCAAATCGCGTCTATCCGGGCAAAACAAATGGTCTTATCGTGGACTACATCGGCGTATTCCGAAATCTTCAAAAGGCACTCGCAATCTATGCATCCACTAAAAGCGGAGATGATGAAATTATTCAGGATAAAAACGAGTTGGTAGAAATACTCTTCTCCACCGTTTCAAAGACGCGCCAGTTTCTCAAAACTCTCAAGCTTGATATCAATGATTTACTCAAAGCGCAGGATATCGAAAAAATCAGGTTGGTAGATGTGTTCACGAATCGGATATTGCAGGATGAAAAGACAAAACAGCAATATCTTGAGCTTGCCAGCGATGCTTATAAATACTACCGAGCGGTCCTGCCGGAGCCGAAAGCGGAAGATTACTATCATGAAGTGACGGCATACAAAGTGATCGCTTCACGCATACGGGAAGTGATTGACGAAGATACAGATGTCTCACAGGTAAAAAAGGATCTTGAGAATCTCCTTGATCGTTCCATCCGGGCCGGTGAGTATGTGATAAAGAGTACCCCAAAGATTAAGGATTTGAGCAAGATCGATTTCGAAGCGTTGCGAAAGTTTTTCGATGATTCGGATACGAAGAACATCGAAGCCGAGCATTTGAGCGCAGAGTTGGAGGAAAAAATCAAAGAGATGATACGTAAGAACAAACTACGTAAGCATTTCCTTGACCGGCTAAATAAGCTCTTGCACGAATACAACACCGGCTCACACGACCTTGATGTCTTTTTCGATCAGCTTGTCGAGCTTGCAAAGGAATTGAGCGAAGAGGATCGTCGCGCCGTTTCTGAAAATCTCACGGAAGAGGAGTTGGCTATTTTTGATATTCTCCGCAAGGAAAAACTCAATCCAGACGAAGTCGAACAAGTGAAAAAAGTTGCTAAAGAATTGTTGACCAGACTGAAGGCGGAAAAGTTGGTTTTGGATTGGAAGCGAAAAGAAGAAACGCGAGCCGATGTGAAGATAACTATCCGCGATATGCTCTACGATGAGCTCCCGGGTCCGGCATACACCGAACCGGACTGCGAGGAACGAACCCAAAAGGTATATTTCCACGTTTTCGACAACTACGTGGACGAGAAGGTGAACGTTTACGCGTAGTAGTTATACACGGATTGTTGTTTGTTGGTTTGATATTGTCTATAATGCAATCAATGAAATTTCCTCGCCCAAAAAAGCTTATTTTCGTTAATAATAAAGGTGGGGTCGGTAAAACGACGTTGGCTTTTAATTGCGCCGTTTCGTTTGCCAAAGAAGGATATAAAACGGCTATTATAGATCTGGACCCGCAATGCAATCTTTCCCGTCTTGCAATGGGTGAAGAATACTATGCGAAAAATCTTTTTTCTTCAACGGAAAAGACGGTGTATGACGTTTTACGAGGCGTAGTTGAGGGTGGTAGCGATATAAATCTTGCGGTGAAATTTCTTCCGGTTAGAGCCGATAAAAATCTTCTGCTTCTTAAGGGCGACATAAACCTATCCGTGTATGAAGGATTACTCTCGACCGCTTACGGGCAAGCCGCCTCAGGGCAACCGATCGGATATTTTCAAACAAGCGCCATTGATCGATTTCTGCGCGAAAAAGGGTTAAGCGATCAGATAGACATTTTCATTATTGATACCTCGCCTTCTTTGGGATTATTGAACCAGATGATTTTACTTGGTGCCGATTATTTTGTAGTGCCGATGATGCCGGACGCATTTAGCGTTCAGGGTGTTGAAAATTTGGGGATCGTATTTGAGAAATGGAAAATACAATGGCGAAATTCCGCCAAAGCTCTTGCCGGCAATACCGAAACAAAATTCGTGCTTCCTGGAGATCCTCTATTTATCGGATATGTTGTTAACGCATATAATGTGTATGGCAACCAACCGATCGCCGACCATCGCGCGTGGATGGAAAAGATACCGGAACGAGTGCGTACATATCTCTCTGAAAAACATTGCCGCAACGGGCTTGTGGAGGAGAGTTGGAAAAACCCATTAAATATTATTCAGGACTACGGCAGGATTCCGGCAAAGTGCCAAGAACTGGGAGTTGCGATTTTTGATCTTGACCCGACGCTGATAGCTGATAATCAACAAGGCACGAAAGAAAATATTGAAAAATCAAAAGAAGAATTTACCACTCTTTCAAAAAATATCTTAAAAGTTCTTTCGGCATACTAACCACTTGCTAATCGTGCTTGGCAGGAGTATAAGTAGGGTCCATGAAGGATAAGAAACCAACCGTACTCGTTGGGATGTCCGGGGGTGTGGATTCAAGCGTTTCAGCCGCCCTGCTTGTGGAGCAGGGGTTTAGTGTTGTCGGAGGTTTTATTAAAAACTGGTCGGATTCAAAGGATGTTTGGAGCGGGGAGTGCCAGTGGAAAGGAGAGCGGCGCGACGCAATTCGAGTTGCCGCCGCGCTAAATATTCCTTTGCTAACTTTTGATTTTGAAGAAGAATATCGGCGCCGCGTCGTAGATGAATTATTTCGCGGGTACGAGGCGGGAGAAACTCCGAATCCGGATGTTTTGTGCAACCAGTCAATCAAGTTCGGATTGTTTCTTGAAGAAGCAAAGAAGCTTGGAATCCAGTACGTCGCCACCGGACATTACGCTAGAATAGAACGCGATAGCGACGGAGCCGCTCGTCTTTTGCGCGGAGTTGATACCGATAAGGACCAATCATATTTTTTGTACCGTGTTCCGCAGGAAGCGCTTCGCATGTCGCTTTTTCCGATCGGTCACTTGAAAAAGTCGGAGGTACGAGAAGAAGCGCGCCGATTAGGACTTCCTGTTGCTGAAAAGCCGGACAGTCAGGGAATTTGTTTTATCGGAAAATTGGATATGCAAGATTTTTTGAGAACGCGCATCCCGTCCACACCGGGAGAGATCACAGACGCGGACGGAACGGGTATCGGATCGCACGAAGGACTCGATGGTTTTACGATCGGTCAACGCGCAGGCATCCGCGTTTCACGAGGTGCTTTACCGTGGTACGTGGCGGAAAAAGATCTCAAGCAAAATCGTCTCATCGTCGTGCAAGGCGAAGATCATCCGATGCTTTATCGAAGCGAAACGGACGCGCGAGATCTCCACTGGACTGGGCGGTCAGCCCCGTCTTTCCCACTCGATTGCGAAGTCCAAGTCCGATACCGCCAAGATCCAGTCCGCTGTGTCATACCCGTGCAGACGGGTATCCATCTTCGTGTCGATTTCAAAACTCCCGTCAAAGCGGTCACCGCCGGTCAGTCCGCTGTTTTCTACCAAGGCGAAGAATGCCTTGGGGGAGGGATTATGCTACACTCCGGCCATGTCGCAGCGCAACCAGCGATTTGAGTGGATTTCTCTTGTTTATTTGGCCTTTTTTGTATTAGCCGTTCTCTCGCCGTCTTTGGTAAAATATAAGTGGTTTGGAATCGAGGAAACTCACTTGGAAGAGATTTTGATTTTTATTTTCGGCATCGTAGGTCTCACTATTTTTTCCGTGTACCAACGGTTGATGGAACGGCATGAACGCGAGCATGAGCACGCCAAAGGCGAGTATGACAGAGCGCGACGTGAATTAGTCGAGTCTTACAAGTATATCGGCGCCATCAATCGGCAGATAGAAGTTTTGAAACGGATTACCAACGAGACGTCTTTGAGCATCGTTGAAAGTGAACATCTCGCGAAAGATCTTCTCGCCTCTCTTGTCGCGAGCGCCGCAACATCCGTCGGATCCACGACTGCGTTCGTTCGATATGTGGAATTAGCGAAGCTGCGAACCGATTACGAGTTTTATCATCCGCCGGAAAGCGAACGCGGGTTGAAAATATCAAACAAGGATTTGCTGGCGGTCCATGACGCGGGAAGTTCGCACGCTTTTCTTCGCACGGAAGACGGGCGTAGTTTGCTGGTTGTTCCATCGGACAGGAAAGGCAAACGCATCAAGGCATATCTCATGGTTTTGCTTCCAAACGGAGAAACCGAAGACGTGGATCCGTCACTTTTGAAAGTTTTCGCAAATCAGGCGGAATTGCTACGGCACACGCTTTCTCGTCGCCATGCAAACGGTGATCCACTGGAAATGATTAAGGAAACCGCGCTACAGTCTCAGGGTGAAGTAGTATAATGAATCTATATCGGGATTTCTTTAATTGTCATTCCCGCGTAGGCGGGAATCCATTTCCTCGAAATATAGAAAAGTTGTGTTATCTTCACGGTCTGGATCCCCCCGAACGCATTCGGGGGGATGACATAATAAGGCCAATGTTAAATACGCATAAATTGATATGACACAAAGAGAACTTCGCACCGCCTTCCTCGCATTTTTTAAGGAAAAAGGCCACGCCATTATCCCATCCGCTTCCCTCATACCGGAGAACGATCCCACGGTTTTGTTCACGACCGCCGGAATGCACCCACTCGTTCCATATCTTATTGGTGAAAAACATCCAATGGGAAACCGGCTGGCGAATGCGCAAAAATGTTTGCGTACTGATGATATTGACGACGTTGGAGATAATCGCCACCTCACGTTTTTTGAAATGATGGGGAATTGGTCGCTCGGCGATTATTTCAAGCCAGAGGCGATTTCATGGTCGTTCGAATTTCTTACGTCCAAAAATTGGCTTGGAATCGATCCCGGACGTCTCTTTATCACGGTTTTTCAAGGCGATGAAGATGCGCCACGCGATGAGGAGTCGGTCGGGATTTGGCAGTCGCTTTTTGAAATAGCAGGATTTGCGGCAGAAGAAGGGGACGCGGGAAAGGACGCGCCGGCTTCAGGAAAAAGTGGGCCTCGAATATATTCTTATCCGAAAAAACAAAACTGGTGGGGGCCCGCCGGAGCAACCGGTCCATGCGGACCTGACTCAGAAATGTTTTTTGATACGCAGCGCGAACACGATCCTGCATTCGGCACCGTGTGCCATCCGAACTGCGATTGCGGAAGGTTCGTCGAAATCTGGAACGATGTGTTTATGGAGTATGAGAAAGTCGAAAGTCAAAAGTCCATAAAGTCAAAAGTCCATAAAGTCGAAAGTAATGGGGGGGATTCGTTCGAGTACGTTCAGCTCGCGCAGAAAAATGTTGATACAGGAATGGGGCTTGAAAGAATGACGGCTATGTTGCAGGGAAAGTCAAACGTTTTTGAGACAGAGATTTTTCAGGGGATTTTTTCTAAGCTCGAGGAGCTCTCCGGAAAAAAATATTCCACAAACGGGGGAGGGCGAACGCAAGGTTACGCCCCTACAAATGATGCAACATCTTTTCGGATAATCGCAGATCACGTCCGAGCGGCCGTGTTCATCATAGGAGATGAAAGAGGCGTGTCGCCTTCAAACGTGGGACAAGGTTACATCGTGCGTCGACTGCTTCGTCGCGCGATTCGCGAAGCGCGACGTATCGGGATAACAGAACCGCTGTGCGCCGCGCTTGCCGGAGTTGTGATAGGGGAATATGGCGACGCGTATTCGGAGCTTGAGACGAACAGACAAAAGATAGTGGACGAATGCGAAAAAGAGGAGCTGAAATTTGGAAAGACTTTGGAAAAGGGTTTGAAGGAGTTTGAAAAAATGAGCGTAGATAAGGTGATTTCCGGACAAGAAGCTTTTGATCTTTTTCAAACTTACGGCTTTCCGCTGGAGTTGACGCAGGAATTGATCGGTGAACGCGGCGGGAATTTGGAAGTTGAAGAGTTCACGAAAGAGTTTAAAAAGCATCAGGAGTTGTCCCGTTCCGCTTCTTCCGTCGCGTTTAAGGGAGGACTGGCGGATCATTCGGAGGAAACAACGAGACTTCATACGGCGACTCATCTCCTGCACAAGGCACTTCGAATAGTGTTGGGAGATCATGTTGCGCAAAAAGGATCGAACATAACTCCGGAGCGTCTCCGCTTTGATTTTTCTCATACTGAAAAAATGACGCCGGAACAAATTAAAGCAGTCGAAGAAATCGTAAACGAAGCGATAAGCCGCGACCTCCCCGTCCGCTTTGAAGATATGACCGTTGATGAAGCCAAGGCCGCGGGCGCCATCGGACTTTTCGAAGACAGATACGCAAAACTCGGAGGCAAAGTGAAGGTATATCTCGTTGGAGATGAAGCAAAGGGACATTTCAGCAAAGAAATCTGCGGCGGCCCTCACGTGACGAGGACCGGCGATCTCGGACACTTCACCATCCAAAAAGAAGAGGCGGTGTCGGCAGGGGTAAGGAGGATCAAGGCGACGGTCGAAGGAAAATAACAGTATTTTTGACTCCTCCCTAAAACATCGGTATACTTCCATTAATATCATGACTGAAAAATATACGACTTATGTCCGATAAGCCACAGGCTCCAGGGAAGGAATTTTTGTTGGTAAAAGGGGTTGTGGAGGAGAATTTGCCAGGGGCGACCTTCAGGGTGAAGTTGGACAACGGACACACGATTTTGTGCCATTTATCGGGCAAATTGCGCATGTTTCGCATACGAATTACGCCAGGAGACCAAGTTCAGGTGGAAATGACCCCTTATGATTTGACAAAGGGTCGTATTACATATAGACTCTAGCCCACTATTAATTGGTGAAACATGAAGGTTAGAGCATCGGTAAAAGCCATGTGTCGAGATTGTCAGGTGATCCGTCGGAAAGGGCGGGTTGTGGTTATCTGTAAAAAAACTCCTAAACATAAGCAACGCCAAGGATGAAATTTACTCATCCGGCTGATCTGTCCTAAGTAACTCTATGGCTCGTATCGCAGGCGTCACTCTTCCATCGCAGAAGCGCATCGATGTCGCTCTCCAGTATATTTACGGTATTGGATTGACGACAGCGAAAAAGATAATCGCGGAATCAGGTTTGCCCGCGAGTATTCGAGTTAAAGATTTGACCGACGAACAAGCGCACAAGATGCGAGAAATCGTCGAGAAGCGATATCGCGTTGAAGGTGAGTTGCGTCGCGAAGTTTTGAGCAATATCAAGCGATTGAAAGAAATCGGTTCTTATCGTGGCACTCGACACACGAGGGGATTGCCAGTACACGGACAGCGCACGAAGACGAATTCAAGAACGATCCGTGGAAACGTGCGTCGAACAATGGGTTCTGGTAAGCGCAAGCTTGAAAAGACGTAATTTTGATGATTATGGATAACGAAACGCAGAAAATCGTAGTGGATGAAACGGTCGCGCCAAAAGAAGGAGCGGCAGTATTGGAAACCGCAAAGAAATCTTCAAAAGCGACAAAGGGGAAGCGAAAAGGCGTAAAAGTCAAGAAACAGGTTGAGCACGGAAAGGCATACGTCCAAGCTTCATACAACAACACTATCGTTACTCTTACGGATTTGAATGGAAATGTGATCGCCTGGGCAAGCGCAGGTTCATCCGGATTCAAAGGCCCGAAGAAGGCGACTCCGTATGCCGCGTCAATCGTGGTTAGAAGCGCGCTCGATAAAGCGGCTGCGTACGGTTTGCGCGAAGTGAGCATGTTCGTGACAGGTGTTGGCCAGGGCCGTGAAGGTGCGATCCGAGCTTTCCACTCGCAGGGACTAGAAGTCGTATCCATAAAAGACACCACATCGATTCCGCATAACGGTTGCCGACCTCCACGGCCGCGCCGCGTATAAAAAGTTATGAAGACCACTCGAATTACTTGCAAACTCTGTCGTCGTGAAGGCGTATCGCTTTGCGGCCGCGAAAAGTGCGCGGTCAAACGCCGACCATATCCGCCAGGAGTTCACGGACCGAAAGGCGGTTCACGGCAGACGGACTATGCGAAACAGCTTCGCGAAAAGCAAAAGGCAAAACGACTGTACGGTCTTTCAGAACGCCAATTTGAAAACTATTTCGAAAAAGCTCTTCGCATGAAGGGAGATTCCGGAGAAAATCTCATGCGACTTTTGGAAATGCGCCTCGATAACGCGGTTTTTCGCGCAGGATTCGCAAAGAGCCGACCGGCCGCTCGTCAGTCAGTTTCTCACGCGCATATCTCCGTTAACGGCAAAAAAGTGGACATCGCGTCTTTTAGCGTAAAGCCAGGCGACATTTTGCAGATCAGAGAATCAAAACGCGCGAAAAGTTTATGGCAGGGAATTTCGGAAAAACTGCAAAAGAAGGAGCCGCCGTCTTGGATCAGTATCACGCCAGCCACACTGGAAGCGAAGATTACGAGCGCGCCGGCAATGCAGGATATGTTGCAGCCGTTCGACGCCAAACTCATTATTGAATTTTATTCTCGCTAAAGCGTACTTTTCTATCTATGGAGTCCATACTTCTTCCTTCCAAGATACGTTTCTCCAAAGGAGAGCGTCCTAACGAAGGCGTACTCACGGTCGAGCCATGTACCCAAGGTTACGGCACGACGATCGGAAACGCTTTGCGACGCGTATTATTGTCGTCCCTTCCAGGTGCGGCTGTAACCGCTGTTAAGATAAAGGGCGTTGAACACGAGTTCTCGACCATACCTCATATAAAAGAGGACGCTTTGGAAATAATTTTGAATTTGAAGACACTTAGGATGAAGTTGTTTTCCGAAGAGCCGGTAAAACTTTCACTTTCAGTAAAGGGTGAAAAAGTCGTGACAGCCGCTGATTTTTCAAAAAACGCGGATGTTGAAATCGTAAACAAGGATCTCGTAATCGCGACTCTGACCGATAAGGCCGCTTCATTCGAACTTGAGATCACGATCGGTCCGGGACGAGGATACAAAACCACCGAAGAACGTATCAAGGAAAAGCTCGAGCTCGGAACCATCGCTATCGACGCGCTTTACAGTCCTGTTTTGAACGTATCGTACAAAGTCGTCGCTACTCGCGTTGGAGAGCGCACTGACTACGACAAGTTGGTGTTGAATGTTGAGACCGACGGATCGCTCGATTCTATCGACGCTTGCAAGCAAGCTGTCGATATACTTTTGGATCACTTCCAGCTGCTTAAAGAATTATCTTATGAGACACCAGAATAAAGGAAAAATTTTCGGACGAGAAAAAGCGCCGCGTGAAGCCATGCTGCGCAATTTGGTGCAATCCGTGATTTTGTACGAACGCGTCAACACTACTCTTCCGAAAGCCAAAGTGGTTCGATCAATGGTTGAAAAACTCATAACAACAGGTCGAAAAAAGACATTGGTTTCACGCCGCGCGCTATCTCGCGTGTTGACGATCGAGTCCGCTGTCAATAAGGTTCTGGAAGAGCTCGGACCGCGTTACGCTGAACGCAAAGGTGGATATACGCGCATCATCAAACTCGGAAGACGCGTAGGCGATGGCGCAGACATCGCTCAACTCCAACTAATCAAAGAATAATTATGCCTTGGAAAAAGAAGCGAGGAATGCCTCATATAGAACGTAAAGTTCAAGAAATCGACGCGACCGGTAAAGTCGTCGGTCGTTTGGCTACGCACATCGCGACGCTTCTTATGGGAAAACACGAACCAGGGATGATTCCTCACATCGACAGCGGAGATATCGTAAAAGTTTCTAACGTAGATAAAATTGAGTTTACAGGCAAAAAGTGGGAACAGAAGAAGCATTTCAGCAGCTCCGGTCGTCCGGGTGGAATCACGGCCATGCCGGTTTCAAAACTTCGAGAAATAAACCCGGGTGAAATTTTAAAGCACGCCGTTAAGTACATGCTTCCGAAAAATAGAACGCAGGCAAACCGACTGAAGCGCCTCATCATCGTAAAATAATTATGCCCACCACAGAAGACGCAAAACAGAAGACTGAAGAAGAAAAGCCGAAGAAAGCGCCTAGAAAGGTTGCTGCGAAAAAGCCTGTAAAGAAAGAATCGTCCGTTGATGCCCCGGTTGCCGAGGCGGAAATAGTGGCGGCATCGGAGCGCGCCAAGGGCGGTTCGTTTATAGCGGCGCTCGGGCGAAGAAAAACTTCCATTGCGCAAGTTCGTCTTATCAAAAATGGAAAGGGGATTGTAACGATCAACGGACGCGAGATGGAGAAATATTTTTCAACTTACGACGTTCGAGACGACGTGATGAGTCCGCTACGCGCAGTCGGCCAGGAAACGTCCGTCGACGTCAGCGCAAAAGTCGTCGGCGGAGGAATCCGCGGCCAAGCCCAAGCTGTCCGTCTCGGAATAGCCCGCGCCCTCATAGAACTCAACCCAACATTCCGCGTCGCTCTGAAAAAACTCGGCTATCTCTCCCGCGACTCCAGAAAGCGCGAACGCAAAAAGTTCGGAAAGAAATCAGCACGACGCTCACCACAGTGGAGCAAACGTTAATTTCAAAAAAGAGCCACGAGGCTCTTTTTTAGTTTTCTTTTCATGGTGAGCGCGTTGACAAAAAGGGTGATTTAGTAGTACATATTTCATTAGAAACAGTCCTTTGATAAGTCGCACTAAGTTGTTCCTTACCGCTGTCGGAATGGTCCGTTCGCGGCGTGGACGAAGCTGTAGCGTCATGGAGGATAGGAAAAATGAGACGGCTATTTGCAACTGTCGTCTATGTCCTCCCGGACTATGACGAACTACGGAGAGTCTTCGGCGGGTACGTGAACCCCTACTACAACGGCGTGGTTTTTACGCCGATCAGGTCATGTCGAAAAGTAGTCAGGTTTAGGCGGAAAGTCGAATTCGTGTACGTCGACATGTTCAACAGGTCCTCTACCGAAGAGGTGTTGGACGAAATGAGCACGATCCACGCTCGCCCGGCTTTACCGGAGGAGCTGCTCTGCTTCAATAGGGAACATCCAAGCGAAATGTTGAAGTATCCTATCGTTGCGCAGGGGGCCGTGGCAATAGTTAATGACCTGTCCTTTGTGGCATTTATTGACAGCGTTTACGGTAAGCGTAATTTCCGCCTAGCGCTTGTCGAAAGTCCATGGGAAAAGAGATGCCGCCACCTTGCAGTACCCATAGACGGCGGTTGAGGCGGAATCGCTCGACTACTACCGATCCCGTTCGATCCGATTTTAACATCGTGACCGGCGGGATTTTTTAAATAAGTTTTATGAATTCTTCGGTCGAAATTCCAATGTCACGCAAAATGCCGCGTAACGTTCCTCGCGGAATGTCCTTGTTCGTATGAACAGGAATTGTCGCTATTCTTCCGTCGATATGGCGTAACTGTACATGGCTACCGCGTTGCCTGGAAATTTCAAAACCAGCTTTTATCAAAGCATCCAGAGCCCGCTTTCCGGATATAATTGGAAGCGGCGACATAGCTCATGCCTGCGATGGTGAAATAACCGTCTCAAAAGTATCAAAACTCGTTTCATCAGGTACGGTCTCGCCGCGAGACACCAGATCCTCAATATACAGCTCGATTGCCTCGTGTATATTTATTTTTGCCATGATTAGAGAATCGCCCCAAGAATGGCATCCTGGTAGTGCCGGAACATAGGAATGAAATGTATTGTTTTCATCCGGTTCAATAATTACGCGAAATGTAATGTGTTTCATGTAAAAACACTATCATAAAAATGAAAGCGAGGTCAATTTGCGGATATTGTCAATAAACGGGTACCATACACGCATGTCTTCAGGTTCGACCATAGCGAAAAACGCGGCTTGGCTAATGGTGGCTACGGCGGCGCAAAAGTTCGTGGCGTTTATAGCTTTTACGATAGTTGCCCGTTTGCTCGGCAGAGAGCTCACGGGCGTGTTTTTTTATAGCGTTTCCATCACTTCGATTTTCGTTATTATTACGGATCTTGGCATGACTCCGGTTGTAATCCGTTCACTCGCTGGAGATCGCGAAGACTCCTCGCGTCTTCTTGGAGCCGCGCTTCGTGCGAAATTGTTTTTAACGCCCATCGCCATCGTCGCGTCACTCTTATACGCTACGCTGTTCGGCGCAGATCTCGTGACGCTTTCAACTGTCGCGATCGCGTGTCTTGTGATGACAGCTGATACTTTTCATCTTGCTTTGTACGGAGCTTTGCGAGGCAGGCAGAATCTTCAACCGGAGGCGTTCGGAATGTTTCTCGGACAAATTGTTACAGCAATAGCTTCGATCTCCGCAGCATTTTTCGGTTTCGGTCCTATCGGGCTTGCCACCGCCTTGCTTCTCGGAAGTTTGTGGAATGTAGGTTGGAGTCTCTTCAACACGAGACGTTTTTCCGTCTCTATTCAAAAGCCACGGCAGAGCGATCTGAAACGGCTCGTGAAAGAAGCTGCGCCGTTTGGAATCGCCGGAATCGCGGTCAAGGTTTATTCATACGTTGACAGTTTGATTATCCAGAATATCCACGGATCAGCGGCAGTCGGACTCTACGCGGTCGCTTATAAACTCACTTACGCTTTTCAATTTCTACCCCTCACGTTCACAGCCGCGCTTTATCCGGCGCTCGCATCTTTTTTTGCAGCGAAAAGATCGGAAGATCTCCGCAACACTTTTTTCGGGTCAATGCGCGTGATGGCCGCGTTAGGATTTCCATTGGCCGCAGGATTGTCGGCTCTTTCTCCGCGCATAATCCCGTTGTTGTACGGTCAGGAGTTTGCTGGAGCGGTTCCGGCGTTTTCAGTATTGCCTTGGGTTTTGCTTCCGATATTTTTAGATTTTCCAGTCGGTGCTTTGCTTAATGCTACAAATCGCGCGCACTTAAAAACGATTGCAATGGTAGCGACCATGGTTTTGAACATCGCCGCAAACGCGATACTCGTTCCGAAGTACGGACCGCTTGGAGCCGCATGGGCCGGAGTCGTGAGTTTTTGGATGCTTTATCTCATAGGCGCAGTTTTCGCAGAAAGGTTTATTCGTGGTGCGTTTACGTTTATCTCATTGACTTTGCGTGGTTTCTTGGCCGCGGTTATCTCGTGGTTTGCATGGCGGACAGTCGGAGATATGATGGATTTGCGAGCAGCCGTTATTTTTGGTGGGGCTGTTGCTATGATCCTCGGTTTCGTGTTCAGGTTAGTGACCGTGGATGACGTTTACCGAATGATACGGCGCCTTAGAAAGCATCCTGAGCCGGTTCAAGCGATCCATGAAGATTCATGAACATAACGCCAATCATACTCATAACCCTCGAATATCCACCGGATCGCGGCGGAATTGCTAGATATCTCGGATCTTTAGTTGAAACTTCTGGAGGCGCGATACGAGTCATCGTACCCGAAGGTGCAAAAATAGAAGGCCCAGGTCAAGTCGACGTGGCAGTATTTTATAGAAAACAATGGCCAACGTGGTTTCCGCTCATCCGATTGTGTCGCAGCATCTCCAATCGTAGCAACACACAACTCGCTGGGCGATCGCAAGGATCCGCCAATACGGGGGAGGGCGGGAAAACCCCGCCCCTACAAACTCCAATCCTTCTAATCAGCCACGTCCTTCCCGTTGGAACCGCGGCGTGGATTTCACGAATGCTTGATGGTCCGGAGTACGCGGTTTTATTTCACGGGACAGACGTCAAGAGAGTTGAAGGGATGTGGAAACGATGGTTGCTGAATCGGATTTGTCGTAATGCAAAAGCTGTATTTACGAACAGTAGGGCTACGATGCAGGATCTAAGGAACATCGTTCCAGACATCGAGGTTACGGTTTTGACTCCCGGAGTTTCCAGAGAAAAATGTCTAACACGTGAAGAAGCGCGAATCCGGCTTGGGATTGGTCCCGATGAATTTCTTGTGGTTTCGGTTTGTCGTCTTGTGCCAAGAAAAGGAATTGATTTTTCATTGCGAGCGATTTCTAAACTTCAAACGCACATGCCCGTCCGATATGTTGTCATTGGAAACGGACCGGACTTGGAGCGGCTTGAACAGGTCGCTAAAGAATCACGAACAGTTGTCACTTGGATTCTTGATGCAGACGATGAGGAGATGCATACGTGGTTAGCGGCGGCGGATGTGTTTTGCTTGCCAGGACGAAACGAGAAATGTGACGTGGAGGGGTTTGGAATCAGTTATCTCGAAGCCGCAGCAGCCGGAATACCGAGCGTTGCCGGAAGGAGCGGGGGAGCGGCAGAAGCTGTTGTGGATGGAAATACAGGGCTTGTAGTTGATCCGGACAGTATTCATGATATTGCCGAAGCCATAGAAAAACTGCTAAAACAAGGAGAGCTTCGAAAGCAACTTGGAGAAAACGCGAAATTACGCGTTTTAAAGGACTTCCGATGTGAGGATCGGTGGTTGGCGCTCAAAAGCAGGTTGGGGATTCGAAGTTAAAATTTACAGCATCTCATGCAGGAAATCCCACGCATTTCCGTCATCATCCCGTGTTTTAACCACGCGGATATTTTACGACGCACGCTAGAGGGTTTATCGTCTCAAACGCTCAAACCGCTTGAAGTGATTGTTGTTAATGATGGCTCGAGTGATGATCCAAGCGTTGCCGTTAGAGAGGCCGCGCAAAAACTTCCAATCACTTTTATTTCTCTCAAAAGCAATAAAGGCGCTCCATACGCAAGAAACCTAGGCGCTACAACGGCCGGAGGTGATTTCTTTATGTTTCTGGATGCTGACGCGATTCTTCAACCAACGGCACTCCAATTGCTCCACGGGGCTCTTTCACAAAACCCAGACGCCGTCTTTTCATATTCCAACTTTTTTTGGGGAGCGAAACGTTTTAAAGCCAAACCGTTCGATGTCGCAGCGCTAAAGAACAATAACTTTATTCATACTTCGTCCATGATACGTCGCTGCGCATTTCCAGGATTTGATGAGAAGCTCGCGAGATTTCAAGATTGGGATTTGTGGCTCACGATAGCAAAACGTGGTGGTGTCGGCGTATGGATAGATAAGGAGCTGTTTAGAGTTGAGCCTAGGAGTGCCGGAATAAGTCGTTGGTTGCCGCGCGTGATGTACTGGATACCGTGGCAATGGCTCGGATTTATTCCAAAAGAGATTTCGAAGTATCGTGATGCCGAAGCTATCGTTAGAAAGAAACACGGGATATGAAAGACCTTCGTATAGTCATAGTCTCATGGAACGTCGAGAAACATCTCGAGCGTTGCTTGAGGTCTTTGGCCGCGGCATGTGAAGGGTTGGAATGGGAAGCGGTAGTGGTAGATAATGCCTCGCGTGATTGGAGCGTGAAGGTTGCAGATCAAAGTAGATCAAACGATGCATATTTGCGATTTCGCATTATCGCTAACGCTGATAATCGCGGATTCGCAAAGGCATGCAATCAAGGAATCGCCGGTTTCGATTCGAGATACGTTTTGCTTCTAAACCCTGATACCGAATGTCCGCCTGGATCCCTCATGGATCTCGTAAAAGCTGCGGACAGCCATCCGCGCGCCGGAATCATAGGACCGAAGCTTACTAATACCGATGGAAGTCTTCAGCACAGCGTTCGTCGGTTCCCAACGGTGTTGGATCAAAGTGGAATACTTCTAAAACTGCATCATATATTCCCTCGGCTTTTTAGGAATTACTTCTTCCCACTTACGAAGGGGGAGTATAAGGGGGTCGTCGATCAAGTCATGGGCGCGTGCTTTTTGATTAGACGTTCGCTCATTAAGGATATTGGCGGTTTGGATGAACGGTACTTTATCTGGTTCGAAGAGGTGGATTACTGTAAACAGGCAATTCAACGTGGATGGGAGGTCGTTTATGAGCCGTCAGTGTACGTCATTCATCACGGCGGCACATCATTCGCACAAGTAATGTCAACGACGAGACAACGGATGTTCAATGAAAGCCTGGTTAAATATTTCGCGAAATGGCACTACGGATGGAAGACGAGTGCAATAAAGATTATCAGCAAGCTATCTCTATTGCTGACCAAACTTATCGATATTAGAAACGAACCGTCGTCGCAATGGATATATTGGTTCCTTGGAATAATCGCGATTGAAACTTTATCGTTGGTTTCTGTTTTTAATCCTGTCCTTCGAGGTCTAGTGACGATCGTTGCAGGAATTGCGATTTATTTTCTTGCTAGAAAAAAGCCGGAACTTGGACTTGCCGTTTTACTTTTTGAGCTCGCGATAGGATCAAAGGGCGCTCTCTTCAAAATCCCAAACGGCTGGGAAGTCGACGGCGGCATCTCTATCCGCATCGTGATGACCATCGCCTTCATGATTGGCTGGGTGGTAGATATTCGGACGTTGGACATCCGACGTTGGACATCGGATGTCCAACGTCGGAATATGGTGCCTTGGTTGGTCTTGGGAGGATTGTGCGTGTGGGGTTTGGTGAGAGGATTGTGGTTAAAGAATCAATTTGTTGTTCAAGACGCGAACGCTTGGGGATTTTTGATTTTGTTGCTGCCGGTTTTGGATATCGCGTCTCATCGTGGGGAGTCTCTTATACGGCATGCCGGCCAAGCCCTTTATGCGGCTCTATTGTGGCTTCCTATAAAAACGCTTGCGCTTTTATACGTATGGTCGCATGGCATTAAATCACTTTCGCAGCCGCTATATTTTTGGGTTCGTCGAACTGGTATCGGCGAGGTAACGCTAGTGACTGGGAACCTGTTTAGAATTTTCCTTCAGTCGCAGGTTTATGCGATATCAGGATTTTTAATCAGTCTTTCCACGACAAGGACTAGACTCGCTCTGCTGATACTTTCAAGCGTTTCTATTCTTATAGGTTTGTCGCGTAGCTTGTGGATTGGTTTGTTCGTTGGGCTTTTGGTTTTGGGGATTATATTGTGGAAGGAAGTTGGAAGAAACGACGTGCTGGTATTTATTTCAAGAATAGTCGTGGGATTTATTGCGGCGTCCGTTTTGATATTTGCCGTGGTCGCGTTACCATTCCCAAAGATTGAAACAGGATCTCTTTCTTCTCTATTCAAATCGCGCGGATCGGTTACGGACGCGGCAGCCGCGAGTAGATGGAATCTGCTTCCTGTACTTGTTAATAAAATCAAGCAAGCGCCGATTCTTGGCTCTGGATTCGGTGCCACCGTGACCTACGAAACAAGAGATCCTCGCATTTTGGCGAAGAATCAAAAAGGGGGTTACACAACGTATGCCTTTGAATGGGGCTGGCTGGATCATTGGATAAAGTTCGGGATTCTTGGGATTCCAGTGATGTTGTGGCTTTTGATATCTCTTACAACACGTCTCTGGAAACTCTCCGAACCTTTTTGGATACGCGCAGGATTCGTCTCCTCGCTAGTCGCACTTGCGACGCTCCACGTATTCACGCCATATCTCAATCATCCGTTGGGATTTGGATTTTTGTTGGCGGCGGAGGGTTTTATAGCGGCATCGAAAGTGAAGAAATCCGTGGAGTAAATCCTCCAGCCTCCTCTTACTCTTCAAACCTGAGGCAGATCCGCCTTAGGCGGAAAGAGGAGGATTGTTTTATGTTATGGCGGATAACCATTCGCCTCTGCCTCGGATGTATTCCACTCCGCTCATCGGCTTTTTTCCTTCAGGTTGTACGACCTCGAGTTCCAGGACGGTTCCTTGTCCGCATTTGATGTTTGGACGGCCTTTCCAGAGGAATCTTGTGCCGATCGGGTAGGAAGAATCGTTTGGACAAACGCGGACTTTTTGGATTTTTAGTCGTTTGCCCTCAATCTCCATCCAAGTTCCAGGCCAAGGATCGTAGGCTCTGACGAGGCGTTCGATTTCGGATGCGGTTTGGTTCCAGTCTATCTTTCCGTTTTCGCGGGTGAGGATTTTGCAGTACGAGATCTTTGAGTGATCTTGTTCTTTTGGGGTCAATGTTCCGTTTAGGTATTCTTTGATTGTTTCGGCAAGTGATTTGGCGCCGAGATCGGCGAGACGCGTTTGAAGTTCTCCAACCGTGTCGTTTGGCAAGAGTTCTTCTTCTACGGTTGCGAGAATCGGGCCGTGATCCATCTTCTCGTCAATTAGCATTATTGAAACTCCGGAGACTTGATCGCCTGCAGCGATCGTAGCGTGAATCGGTGACGGTCCTCGGTGGCGTGGGAGGATGGAAGCGTGAACGTTGATGATCCCGTTTTTGGGAATATCCAACACCCATTGCGGAAGAATCTTTCCATATGCAACGACAACTCCCACATCCGGTCGAGGATCAAGAAGCGATTGAAATGATTCCGATTCTTTTAATTCAAGAAGTTTGATCGGCTGAAAAACAGGGATTCTATATTTTATAGCTAACGTTTTTACAGGCGGTGGCGTATTAACAGCGTGACGTCCCACCGGCTTGTCCGGTTGCGTGACGACGGCAATGACGTGAAAATCTTTATCTTTAATAAGCGCATCAAGATGCGGTACCGCGAATTCTGAAGTCCCGAAAAAGATGAGGCGTAGCATAGGGGAGTCTAAAGTCTATAAAGTCATAAAGTTCATAAAGTCAAAAATTTTACAGACTCACGGACTTTACGGACTTTATAGGCTTTAAGGACTTTATAGACTCTTTCTCCTTCACCTTATCAATAAACAAGACGCCGTCCAAATGGTCGATTTCGTGCTGAAAAATGACTGATTCCAGCCCTTTACAGTCTAATGTGATTTTTCGCGCGTGACGGTCGTATGCCTCTACTTTGATCTTTTTTGCACGATCTACGATTCCCCAGACCTCCGGAACGCTCAGACAGCCTTCTTCACCGGACACTGTGATCTCGGATGTGTAAGTAATTGTTGGGTTAATATATACGACCCCTTTTGAATGTTGATTCACTATAAACACTCGAATGTTACGTCCAACCTGTGGCGCAGCGATTCCGACTCCGTCATATTCGAACATGGTTTCGATGAGCGCATCAAGAAACGTCTGAAACTCGGGCGTTCCAACGGTTTTAAGGTCGACGTCCACCGATGGTTCTCGTAGAGATGGATTTGGATTAGTGAGTACTTTCATACACTGCTTTTACATGAAAAATGAAATCGGGTCAAGATCGATGATACAGTTTTTTGCGAATGGCTCCAAGTGCGTTTGAAGCTGTGACTCCTTTGTGTCAGCCGGTGGCTGAATATGAAAAACCTGGCGTTCGCTTCTGGTGCGAGATCTATAAGGAACCGGAAATGGCCCGCTCACGATCCACGACGAGGGCGTGTCTTTTTGGAGCTGTTCCGCGAACGGTCGCGACTCGTTATCTGTTCCATTGAACAGAAGTTTGATTCTTTGCGTGGCTGGGGGGTAGCCGAATGATTTTCTTTCGTCCCATTCCGATTTCCAACAAGACACGACTCCTTCCGCCGTAAGCCACAGACTTACTTCCGCGATAAGCTCTTCCGGTCCCTGCGCTACAACCTGACCGTCTGCTGAAGCGATAGCGGAGGCCATCCGTCTCCAGGAAATTAGAAGTCTCTCCCGTTTGCGAATGTCCTCACCGATTCCTCCGATTAGCGAAATGTCGGTAACTACGACCAACGCGCCACGAGGAATAGACGTGGCGTTCCAGTCTTGAAGATCTCGTACCTCTGCCGCAGTTCCGAATTTTTGTTTTATGCGAAATGCGAGACGATTCTTCCCTGTCCGCCCACTCGAAAGATCAGTACTGCCGCAAGTCGGACATTGAAGTGGCAGATCCGCCAACGCTCCGCATCTTCTGCATAAACCACGAGACTCAACTTGGGAGAGCGTGTTTTTACATTCCGAGCACGCTGCTTGCCAGCGGCAACCTCTGCATTGAAGTCGCGAGCTGTCTCCCTTGATCGGATGCAGAATAATTACCGGCCGTTTTTCCTCTATCGCTTCCTCTATGCGTTCCAGCGCCTTTTCCTGAAGGCCATCCACATCGGATTTTCCTTTCCAATCCCAAGCGACGTAGTCTTGTTTTAATTCGATTTTCGGAATCGCAAGTGGCTTGATTTCAAACGGATCCGCGAGTTGCGGCGTTGTTCCGATTCGGATTATGCAAAGCGACGGTTTATAAAGATTGGCTGTTTCAAGAAGCCAGCGCGTATCAATTCGCGGCGAAAGCTCGTCTTGTTTCCAGTCGTCATTTTCCGGCTCATCAAGAATCACCGTGTCAGCAACTGCGGCTAGCCAACTTCCTACGCGAGTTGTGACGAGAATCGAGTTTTGTTCCTGCACAAAACTCGTCCACCTATCCCAAGCTTGTTTCGTTGGCGTTTCCGCATGGAGAACCGGAGCGGAAAGGGCAGCTCCAAGCGCGTCTGCGCGGCGTTGCCACGGACTTAGTACCAGTACTCGACCGCGGGATTCCTTAGCGTGAAACAGGATTCGTTCGACTCTTGTTGCTGTGAATTCCGTAATATCGGCAGATCGCCCTTCGGTAGATTTATCGAAAGTGCTTTTGTCCGGATCAGCGGCCTGTAATCTCGCCGGTGCTCTACGTAGCCATGAGTGCAGAATTGTCGGACGAGAAGTGAATGTTCTAAGTGATGCGTGCCGCAAAAGAGGAACAATCGTTGGCGGTAAACGGAGAATCGGTTTTGGATCGACGAGTCGCACGGCCTTATTCGCGAACGCGCTTTCTGACATTACGGAAGTTACAAGACCGAGGATATGTTTACGGCGAAACGGAACAAGGATGAGATCTCCTGCGCGTAGATCGCTTTTGTCATCAATCAGGTAATCAAACTCATCGACTCCTAGCGGCGTCCTGATGTTCGGTACGATTGAAACGAAAGCCATCGAAGCGCTACGCGGGATCGTAGCGGACCGTGAGATAACCGACGCCAAAAGGGGATTCGTACGACAAGATTTTTGGAGTAGCATTCATTCCGTCCAAAACGCCGAGCAGCGTGATTACAGGAAGGTAGGCGCATTGAGCCGCACCCTCAACCGATTTTGCGTCAAGTGCAAACAAGGCGGTTGGATTGTTCGCCGTTATACTGTCTTTGACCGCAGCGTCAAACGCGGGCCCTTCTTTTGCAAATCCTCCAGGCGCGTCCGCGCTAAGTTTGTGAGACATGTCCGCACTTGCGATGACGGCAACTCGCGCATCCTCGGAGTGCAGTACGCGTTTAAGTTGCTTTCCGAATTCGAAGTGCGCTTTTCCATCGAGCTTTGACGGTGAAATCGGTACGAGCTTCCACGACGCGAGATGAGAGGTTAGTAACAGCAGTGGAACCGCAAAGCCGTAATCCAATTCTTCGTTCGAACTTAGCGTGAACGGAACGCCCTCGGCGCGAAGTTTGTGTTGGAGCCGATCTATCATCAAATAATCGCTTTTCGCGTTTACGGTAGTGGAGAAATCACCGAATTGTTTAAGGTTGCCAACGTATTTGCTGGCGAGATTCACGCTAAAAGCATCCGGATACATAGCGCCATGCGGTGCGATAATGCAGATGGTGTCAACTTTTGCCAGATAAAGCGCCTGCTCTATTTCCGTAAACGCGGCCAACGTAGCGCTCAATTTGTCGCGGTTAGTTTTCCCGATCGACGGCAGAAGCAAAGGCGAATGTGGGACAATGGCAGAGAAGACAATCATATAGAGGGTAGGGTAGTTGGTAGTGGGTAGTTTGTAGGGGCGCATAGCGTGCGCCCTGATTGGTAGTGGCGGGCTTGTCCCGCCCCCTCCTCGATCTAATCGCCAGCCGCCAGTTGCTGCTCCGTCCGGACCCGAAACGGCTCTCCTAGCTGATGTATTGATAACACGCGGTCTGGAACCGTGACTATATTTTTCCACTTCCAGCCGACTTTTTCAAATACTTCGCCTGACAGGATGGGTCGACGCAGTCCGTTTTCTATCACGTATACAGATGGATCGTCAGCGGATTTTACAAGCTCACCATCGTGAAGCGCGTATTTTTCTCCCTCTTCGTATTTGTCTAATTCATTTTTGCTAACGTTAAGTATTCGTCTGCCGCGGAAGTAGAGAGAGATAAAAACAGCGTCAACCAGTGCGTGGCGTTTTCCGTCCTCAACGTACCAAACGCCGGACGATCCCTTCGCTTTCATGAGAACTCCCTGCGGAAACTCCGTTGCCTGCGTGATGGCCGTTCCTTCCGGATATGAGTCGAGATCGTTTTTTTCCACGTCCACAATCTCGTCTTCGTTAAACCCGAATTTTTTGAAAGCCACCATGGTTTCGATGTGCCGTTTTGAGTCAGAAGTCAGCAGGTAGATTTTTCCGGAAGGTTCGCGTAGCAGAGAATACGTCGGAAATTTTAATGGGTCGCCATCCGAATAATTAGCCAGATCCCTATCATGAGCTTCGAGCACCTTGCTCTCGTTTGTCATTGACGCGAGAACGGCAGGAGAGGCGAACGGTCGTTTTGTTCCGAAGCGAATGAGATATGTCGTGTCGGTTTCCAGCGACCTAACTACCGATCCCTCCGGAAACTTTGCGCTGAACCAACGTTTCCAAATGTTCCAAAGATTCACGTTTCCTCTTATGTGCGGCGTGTAGCTGTAAAGCATCGCGGTCGCGTGGTTCGCGGGAGTTACGGGGACGCCGTCGATGTTTACAGTCCGCCCGATTCCTTGACCGCCGATCGTGAGACCGCGCGAGAGAAGTTGAATCAGATATTTTTCGCGATGTTGTTTCGCCGCCCATTCTATCTGCGAAGCGAATCCTTTGAACTCTTGAATGGAGGGATCGTTTTTTGAGCAACTGTCGCAAACGCCGTATCCGGCCGCCCAATCCAACTGATCGCTACTGGGACTCCGATCTTCCACAAGCGACTGTTCTTTTTGTATCAAAACCAGAAGATATTTCGGATTTATTTTGTACGATTGCGCAACTCTCCAGATTATTTCCGGCGCCGGTTTCACGATGCCGTCGATATCCGGAAGGCGAGCGTCAGCCAGTGTTCCTTTTGAGCGAAGAAAGTTTGTAAGTCCTGCGCGTGATAAACCATTGGGATCAAACATGTCGTTGTCCGACAATAAAAGGTTGAGATCAATCCCATCCGGAAGAGCCGTAGTCCCGGTCGCCGCGTTCAGAGTAGTAGGCAAAACCAGACTAATGCAACATAGAATAACCAAAGCTTTTCGCATGGCATGAGTGTAGCAGAATGTAGCCGAACACGGCAGTGGCGTTTACACTCGATTTTAGATATTAAAAAATCCCCATTCCGACGGCTCGGAACGGGGACCGGTTCGCCTGCTTTCAGGCAGGCGGAGACTAGGATGCGGCGCGAGTAGATTCGACGAACGCGAAGCCTGCTTCATGGCAGAACCACGAATCGGAGTTGCCGTGGTGCTCAGAGAGAGTGCGACCTTCTCCGTAGCGGCTCACTCCAAGCAGGTAGTGTTCTTCACCGCTGAATTTATTGATAGGATCGTGCATCACAACGATCCACGTGAGACCCATTGACGCGATGTCCTCGTCACTGAATTTCTCACGGATCAGGCAGGCGATCTCGGCGTTCGGCTGCGAGTATTTACGCGCGTACGCCTCGGAGTGAATTTTCGCGACTCTTCGTTCTTCGTCATGGAAGGGCCTGCCTTTGATGACGGCGATTTCGGTGGTTTTGCCGCATGTTGGCTTGAAACGTTCCGAACGTAGCAGTCGTTTGGATCCTTCCGTCACAGAGTAGCGCATGCTCTCCAGACGTCTGATCCATTCTTCTCCGGTCGTGCCGTAGGAGGTGACCGAGAAGCGGATCGCACCGAATGTATCGCGGTAGAGATTGGTTCGCTCAGAGACCGTGAGCTCGCCGCGGAGGAACCTCATTGCGGCGTCGTGACCGCCGAGCTTCTTGACGATGGCGTTCAGTTGGCCTGCGGTGAGATCGGAGGATGCGAATTCAGAACTCATGTTTTCGACTCCTTGCCCTGATTTGGGCATTTTCTTTTCCCTCTAATCCGAGGAGGAGCCATGGCCTGCGCGGTCATAGCCAGAAATCCTGAACAAAGTTGAAGGACTTTTGGCTATGACCGAAGAGGGAATTTCAAAGAGCAACGATCCACTTTATACACGAAAAGCACATATTAGTCAATAGTCTTTGACACAGTTGGCTCCTGTGCTGCAAACGATGTCATTCCCGTGAAGACGGGAATCCAGATCAAAAGTGTGTTTTCTTCACTGTCTGGTTCCCCGCCTCCGCGGGGATGACGATTTGGACGGATACCAGCAAGAGCGAGGATGACACGGTAGATGGCATTTTAGTGTGATACGATATCCTCGTACCCGACATGGTATGAGATTTACGTTATTTAGCTTGTTATTGCTTGCCAGCGTGGCGTTTTTGGCGCTTCCGTCTCTTGGCGCGGACGTTTTTTTAAGTCCGGATGAGACGGCTGTCGCTGTGTCCGCGAGACTGTTTGCATCTACGGGATCGGCCAAGATTGAAACGGTCGGAGGTCAACCGGCCGTGGTCGAAGGAATCCCGTGGCTTCATCCGCGAAGTTACGTAACCGTTGGGAACGCGATCGCGCCGGTTGGATTTTTGGGCGCTCCGATACTTTTCGCCTTGTTGGTTATGATTTTCGGACAGACGGCTCTTTTTCTATTCACGCCGCTACTTGTCCTATCGGTGGTATTTCCGCTTTGGTCGTTTTCATCATCTTGGGGAAGGATCGCTAGGTTTGGAGTAATAACCGGCTGGTTGTTTTTTCCGACAGTGATTCTTTATGCGAACCGCGGATTGTTCCCGAATTTGATCGTCGTATGTTTCGCGGTTTGGTCCTGTTGGTTGCTTTGGAAAAAACCGAAGTACGGAATGATCCCAGCTGGAATTCTTGCAGGCATAGCTCTCACTATTCGTCCGACGGAAATATTTTGGATCGCACCTTGGTTGTTTGTGGCGGCGAAATATCCATGTCATCCTCGCGTAGGCGGGGATCCATCCGAAAAGAAGATGGATTCCCGTCTCCACGGGAATGACATAATAGGATTTATTGCACCTCTTCTTCTCATAATCTCATTCGCCGCGATAGTCGGACACTCTACCTACGGACAGTGGTCTGTAAGCGGCTATCAACTCCGTGATCCGATTGTCCTTTCTATTGATACAGGCGAAACAATAAACACAACATTAGGGCGATCGCAAGGATACGCCCCTACCAACTATTCCTGGCCCTTCGGTTTTCATCCGCGAAATGTTTGGTGGAACGTTCGATCGTATCTCATCTACTATTTTTTTCCGTGGGCGCTGATCCTCGTAGCCGCTGCTTGGTCGTTAAGAAAAAACAAGTCCGCAAGATCGTGGCTTATACTTTCGATCTGGACTACCGCATCTCTTTGTCTGGTTTATGGACAGGGCTTATATCAGGACCATGTTCGGTTGAATGAGGTTTCGATAGGAAATTCATTTCTGCGTTATCTTCTACCGGTATCTGTTATTTCTGCGTTTGCATTAGGATGGATCGTAAATCGGCTGCGTTTGCGATTCGGGCAAATTGGGACGGCTGGGGGCGCCTTTATCATTTCACTACTCGTGTTGTTTGGGATTTGGACGGCGTTTGTGCGCGACGACGAAGGACTTAAACAGGATCGTCTTGAACTTGCGCGGTATTCTTCCGTTCGCCAAGCGGCAATCGAAGAGATCCCCGGGTCAACGGTTATTTCTGACAGAAGCGACAAGATTTTTTTTCCAGCATTCCGCGTTACATCGCCGATGCCATCCAATCTTGAAATTATCAAAGCCGCTGGAATGCTCGGCGGGCTATCGTTATACGTAAGAACTCTCGATCAAGACGGAATGGCGTCATGGCTGGAAAAGGGGATTTTTCTGGATCAAGTTTTCACATCGGGAAACGAATCGCTTTACCGCGTAACAACCACAACATCACCATGAAAATTCCACGCGCAATCGCTTTTCCATTTCTTGCACTGCCGTGGATCGCGTGTGTTTTCGCAGTCGCATATCTGGCGATACAGCGTTTTCCTCCGAACGGAATATTTGTCGTGACTTCAAAAATGGACGGAACAAGTCCGTTTGCAAATCCGTTTTTGCCCTCGGAACGAGTTACGCCTCCCGGGAAACAAGCCGAAGGATGGAGCGGGCAACGCGTGATGGGCGATCCCACATATTTCAACGCGCGAGTTCCTGGACCGTACGATACCGTTGATATTGATCTTGAATTCAAACCGGTTCATCAACCGCTACTGGAATTCGGAGTTGTACGTGATGCGACTGGAAACGACTTGGAATTACATCCCATGTATTTTGAATCTCTTGAATCAAACGATTGGAGACCTGTAGCGGATGGTTATGTGCGAGGGGGCGTATCCGATTCGCGGTTAAACGATTCGAACCCGGTCGGAATGGCCCTTTGGGACGCGAGCGGCACAATGCCGCTTTTGCAAGATTCTCCGTCCGCGTCTCGAAAAACGCCGGTCGCACTGCGAGGTACGCACGAAATTTATTTGGTTCCTTCTGGAGGCCGTATTGATATCGCGTTTGAATTGCAGGACGTGAATCGAAAGCGCGGAACATCGGTTGCGGCTTTTCGTGTATTTCGAGGGGAGGAAGAGATTCAGCGCGAGGCGTTTACTACCAATGCAAGTAGAGAGACGGCGATGGGAGCGATTACGGATCATCGCATCGCGTTTGATGCGACGCCAGGCGTGTACCGCATTCGTTTTCAAGCGGATGATGACGTGTTCATACGTTCGATTCGGACGACGAGCCGAAGATGGGTTATCGGTCCGCGATTGAATGTAGGAGACGTTGTTGGGTATGCCACGACCACGGCGACGGCTCGTGTTTGGACTAATTCACGCCACGTGGTTGCGGAGACGTTCCATCGAGAGGGGCTTCAGGCAGTTACTCTTGGAAGTGAGTCTGTAAAAGTAGTTCGGACACATGAGGTGTTCCGCTTGGATCGCAAAGACTCCATTCCCGAACCGGTCAAATTAGAAGCGCCGGTTGGGGATATACGTTTCGTCGGAGACGGATGGTTTTCATATTCGCCTGAGGCCTTTTTCGAGCCGCGTCCGCGAAGGATTACGGATGGAAGTAATTTAATGAGCGAAGGGATAGAAGCGATCCGAACGTCATATACTCGCCCCGTCTCACTCGGAGACGGATGGTACTCCGCGCGATTTTCTTATGCTTTGAACAAAGACAGTGATCAATTGCGATTCGTTCTTTCCGCGCCCGGGATTGTCTCACGCGGCGGAGCGGTGGACTTCAGAAAAATAACCATGACTTATCGCCGCCCTCCGATCTCGTGGAACGCATGGTTCGATCTCATTATTCAAGAAGTTAAAAACGCGTGGCGTCGCGTAAGATCCTGAATATGAGTCCAATACAATTCCTGAAATCATTTTTGTTTCAAACGATTTTTTCCGACGTGGTTCTCGCTATGATTTTGATATCAGCGGAAATTTTTGTTCCGGGCTCGGTACTTCCGTTTGTTGATTTGGTTGATTTGCTGCCAGTAGTTTTGGGAGTGGTTTTTGTGGGGGTTATGGTCGGGAGAGCGGAGGGATAGATTCATTGTCATTCCCGCGTAGGCGGGAATCCAGAATAAGAGGAAATATTCACATTAATATCCTGGATCCCCGCCTTCGCGAGGATGACACGGATTTTATGACATCCCTTGTCCTACATGTATTTTTATGTTGAGATGGTGCGGATATTATGAAGCTTCTTGTTACCGGCGGGGCCGGGTTTATCGGGACTAATTTCGTCTATCACGTACTCCGTAATCATCCGGAGGATTCGGTTATAGTATTGGATGCGCTGACCTACGCAGGCAATCTTGAGAATTTGAAACCCCTTGAAAATGATCCGCGTTTTTCATTCGTTAAGGGGGATATCTGCGATCGTAAGATCGTTGATCCTCTCGTCGCCTCTGTTGATGCTGTAGTCCATTTTGCGGCGGAGTCTCACGTTGATCGATCTATTCATGACGCATCAGCTTTTGTCTGGACGAACGTTCTTGGAACGCAAACGCTTCTAGATTCCTGCCGCGCCAAAGGAAGCGTTCGTTTCCATCACGTCTCGACCGACGAAGTTTTTGGTTCTCTTGGTCCGAAAGGAATGTTTAACGAAAATACTCCTTACGATCCTCGAAGCCCGTACAGCGCTTCCAAGGCGGCATCGGATCACCTCGTTCGCGCAGCATGGCACACGCACAAACTTCCAATCACGATTTCAAATTGTTCTAACAATTACGGACCGTACTGTTTTCCGGAAAAGATCATTCCGTTGTTCATTACGAATCTTCTCGAAGAAAAGAATGTTCCTCTCTATGGCAATGGCGCCAACGTGCGTGATTGGCTGTTTGTGGAAGATCATTGCCGCGGAATCGACGCCGTTCTTCGTCGCGGTAAGATAGGAGAGACTTATTGTTTCGGAGGTCGCGCTGAACGATCGAACATGGAGCTTACAAACGTCATTCTTTTTGAGATGGGGTTTGGAAAAGAGAAGATCCAGCCCGTGGCGGACAGACCAGGACATGACTTGCGCTATGCCATGGATTTTTCAAAAGCGGAAAAAGAACTCGGATGGTTTCCTGAAACGCCGTTTTTGCACGGTATTCGAAAGACCATCGCTTGGTACAAGTCCAACGAAGACTGGTGGAAACGAATCAAATCCGGAACTTATCGCGAGTACTACGAAAAGCAATACGGAGTTCATGCAGTTACAATGCCTAACCCATTACCTTGACTCTAGATTCCAAATTCTACATTCTTCCTCTATGAAAGCACTGATTACGGCAGGCGGACGGGCGACGCGAATGCGTCCCATCACCTACACAAGAAATAAGCACTTGATACCATTGGCGAACAAGCCAATGATTTGGCATGCCATAGAAAAAATCGCGGAGTGCGGTATTCGCGAAGTTTTCATCAACGTAAATCCAGGCGAGACGGATGTACAAAAATCCGTTGGCGACGGTTCCCGCTGGGGTTTATCCGTACGATACATTGAGCAGGAAGGTGGACCGCAGGGGTTGGCGCATATCGTGAAAAACGCGCGACCTCATCTCGGCGAAGAACCGTTTCTTTTTTATCTTGGCGATAACATCGTACTTGGATCACTTCGTCCTCTTGTGGAGAGATTCGAGAAAGGCGGATTGGATTGTCTTTTGGCGCTTTCAAAAGTTTCTGATCCGCAGAGATTCGGAGTTCCAGAAATTCGAGACGGTAAAATTATTCGGGTTATCGAAAAACCGGCCAATCCTCCAAGCGACTTCGCCGTTACCGGCATTTACATCTATTCGCCAAAGATTTTCGAAGCTGTTACATCCATCGCACCGTCGGCTCGCGGGGAGTATGAGATTTCCGACGCCCACACATGGCTTATCGAACACGGCGCTAGCGTCGGATACGAGGAGACTACTGGATGGTGGAAGGATACCGGAAAACCGGATGACTTGTTGGAAGGAAACGCGCTTATCTTGAACGGACTTCCTCCGAACGCTTTTGGCAACGAAGGAGAAAAATGCGCAGACACGGTTTTTCAAGGAAATGTTCGCGTAGGAAAGGGGACGAGATTCGGACAAGGATGCGTCATACGCGGCCCCGTCACAATTGGAGAAAATTGCCATCTGGAGAACGCTTTCGTCGGACCCTTCACCTCCATCGGAGACGGCGTGCGAATCAGTAATGCGGAGGTGGAGCACTCGATTATTTTTGACGGCGCGGAAATCTCCTGCGGAAGACGAATCGTTGACGCGATAATAGGACAAAACGCAAAAGTGACATCTTGTTCGGATACGCTGCCACGAGGAAACAAGCTGATTATAGGGGATAATTCGGCGGTAGAGCTCTAAAAGAAAATGCGGGGAATAACCCCCTCTAACTCCCCCTTCGCAAGGGGAGGACAGGATCTATCCCCCTCCTTACGAAGGAGGGGTTAGGGGAGGTCTCTTACGTATGGGCTCGACCTACTCTAACTCCCTCTTATGATTAAGTGGGTGGATAATTCAAATAATTCCTCCCCTTAAACTCAAAAAATTATAAGGGGAGGTATAAGGGGAGGTTAGGAGGGGTTATTTCGTTTATTGCATTGCGATTTTCCAAACCGTATCTTTTCCGTCTTTGATTCCTGCTACGTACAGAACGTTTCCTATGATTGCAAAGTCTCTAATTGTGTCGAATGTTGCTATTGGTGTTCTGATTCTTCCGTCTCTCGTGTCTATGTTGAGGACATAAATTTCGTGATCGGATGCCACCACTATATTTTTGCCGTTAAGAAGCCACACTGCCTGTGTCACCGGCGTACTCTCGCGCGAGATCAGTTCCGGTTCGCCGCTCGGAATCCACGTCCAGATTTCACCGTTAGAGTGAGTCAGATAGTTGATGGACGAGTTACTTATGAATGGTCGCAACTTGTCTCCGGTAACAGTGGAAATGTGCGGAGAAGATTTCGAAGGATCCACGGAAAGCCAATGATCGCCATCGCGCAAAATCAATTTGGATCCTTCCGCGTTATGTATGGTCCAATGTCCCGAAGGAAGAATCAATCCTCGCGTTTGATCCGTATTTCTAAACAGGACGAGATCTTCCGTACCGGTTACGGAACGGATTTGCATGTCACCGAGTTTGTCTACCACGCCAAACGGAAGTATTGAGCGTGTCACGGATCCGTCTTGCGAGCGAATCGAAACCATTGATGATCCGGAGATTCCTTCCAACGCGTTACCGTTCCAACGATATATTCCAGACATGACTCGTAGCGCGGGAGATGATGAGTGCGTATCAATTAGCCAGCCACCGTCGGAAGATTCCACGTAGACAGAGCGTGAATCGTTTGACCATGAAATCGTTGCATCGTCCGGAATGGCTCGCGGGATGTCGTAGATTCTTTTGCTGTCCGTATCAGGTTGCCAGATAATTAAACGCGACGAGCTCGCGTGAGATTCAAGCATAGCCAACGCGCTTGCGTTTGGCGCGGCTTCGACTCGAGCGATAGGTTCGAATGAAAGAGATTCGGGAGCGGCATTTATCCACAAAAGAATGTCATTCGCGAAAGTGACGCGTTCAGGAACAACCTCGAGTTGTTTTTCCCATGCCCTATATCCATCCTTTTCAATTCTGATACGGTAGACTCCGGGCGTTACGTTCTGCAGAGTTACCGGCGTCGTTTCGTTCGTGTCGTTGTCGTTTAGGAAGATGCTGGCGCGCGTTGGCGTGGAGTCGAGAATCAGGGTTCCGTTTCTTTCGATTTTTTCTTTTTTTGGATTCCAGCGATAACCTGCAGTATAAAACACGACCACAGGCGCAGCGGCGAGGAAAGTTATAGCAAAAACCCACGGCAGAATGCGTCGGTGGAACGGAGTCGATTTCATAAACTTATTATTAGCATACTCCAATAATTCACTCCATGTCATTCCCGCGAAGGCGGGAATCCAGAATCAAGGATGAATACATACTATTAACTGGATTCCCGCATTCGCGAGGATGACAAAAAAATATTTCGTTTAGACGCTTGACTCGATGTGTTACGGCCGATACTATCGTATTCATGTCATTTGAAGAAAATAAGAGTTATTGGGGAACTCGTTCGTGGGTAATTCTTTTACTTATCGTCGGGGTCGCTTCTTACGTCGCCGGTACGCACTCTTCCTCTTCCGGCGCGCGATCTACCGATGATAATTCAAAAAGAACCGTCAGCGTTATAGGAGTCGGTGATGCGGCTCCAAAAGGAGCGGCCGACTCTATAGAGTTTGAACAGTTTTGGGAGCTGTGGGGAATGCTCAAATCCAAATATTATAAACAGCCGCTCGACGAACAGAAGATGTTGTATGGCGCGATGAGCGGATTAACCGCTGCGTTAGATGATCCTTATACGGTGTTTTTCGAACCAGCCATTGCGGATGAGTTTAGCAAGTCTCTCGAAGGAAAATTTGAAGGAATCGGAGCTGAAATTGGGATTAAAGAAGATCAGCTTCAGATTATTGCGCCTTTGCCGGAAAGCCCAGCCGAACGTGCCGGTTTAATGGCGAACGACGCGATTTTGGCCGTGAGCGGAACGTCGACAGAGGGAATGACGGTGGAAGAAGCCGTATCATTGATACGCGGGGACAAAGGGACTACCGTGGTTTTGTCGATTGGTCGCGTAACCAAGAAAAAAGATGAAAAAGGAAAAGAGAAGAAGGAAGCGAAAAAATTCGATGCTTCAATCGTTCGTGATACGATCGTTGTTAAGAGCGTAACCACGAAATATCTGGACGGGAATTTTGCGATTATCGAGATATCTCATTTTAATTCCGATACGTCCGATCTATTTTCCGAAGCGGCTGATGAAGTGGTAGCGAAGGGTGTGAAAGGAATTATTTTGGATTTGCGCAACGATCCTGGCGGATACTTGGATCGCGCGACAGCCGTAGCCGGTGAATGGGTCGGAAATGACGTCGTTGTCACGGAACGGCGGAAAGGTGTCAAAGTTGACGAGTTTTTAGGAACTGGAAAAAGTCGCTTAAAAGGAATACCGACCGTCGTTCTCGTAAACGAGGGATCAGCATCCGCATCGGAGATTGTCGCGGGGGCACTTCAAGATTATGGAGTGGCGAAACTTGTGGGTAAAAAAACATTTGGAAAAGGGTCGGTTCAGGATTACACTGAACTTCAGGATGGGACCGCCGTAAAGATTACAATGGCAGAATGGCTCACGCCGAAAGGAAGGTTTATAAATGAAATTGGTATAGAACCCGATGTCGTGGTAGAAAGAACCGAAGAAGACTATCATGCAGGACGAGACCCACAACTCGACAAAGCCGTCGAGCTCCTCGGAGGGCCCGTCGCATCATCGACCGCTGCGACGAAATAAGCCGCATCTCCGTACAAGACGCGAGGTTTCAGCCGGGGGAATAATTGTTCGTAGTGCCAAAGAAGGTTTGGAAGTATTTTTTATTCGCGATCCGTTTGGAAAATATGCGTTTCCAAAAGGACATCCAAAAATGGGGGAAACATTGGCAGAAACAGCGGTACGTGAAATACGAGAAGAGACCGGATTGACCGGACTGAGGTTCGTTGCGCCCCTTGGGCGGATTTGGCTCATTTTCAGGCGAAATAAAACGGTAATACATAAGACCGTCCACATGTTTTTGTTCGAAGCACCGTTGCACGCCAAAGAGAAATTTTCAGGGCAAGAGGGGATTACCGGAGGCGGATGGTTTCCGATTCAGGAAGCTCTAAAGATGAGAGGCTATAAAAATCTTGATCAATTGTTAACAAAAGCCCTGCGAATTACCGCAGGGCCTCGTCGCAAAAATTCTTCGATTACGCCGCCGGCTTGACGTGCGCGAATTTTGCAGATTTCAACGCGCCCGTATATCGGCGAATTTTTTTATCGGTAAAGTAAACAATGCCGTCTTTGATTGCGTAGAGCGTATCGTCCGATCCCTTTTTAACGTTTTTACCTGCTCGGATCTTCGAACCGCGTTGTCGTACCAATATGCTACCGGTGCGTGCATATTCCCCGGCGTAAAGTTTAACTCCAAGACGCTGGCCTTGAGAATCGCGGCCGTAACTTGTAGAACCTCCTGCTTTTTTATGTGCCATAGAATTGTAGGGGCGGGCTTGTCCCGCCCTCCCCTCGCGCTTGATAGCGGTGGGGGTGGGTGTGTTATTTACTGGTGGGAGAATATGCGATAGCCCACAATTTGTCAATATAGGCGGGTCTTGGTAGTCTCTAATAATGCAAAAAACTAAAGAACAATTCATGGAAGAAATCGAGCGCGTCCTCGACACCGTGCGTGAAGGGTTGGCGATGCATTCTGGAAACGTCGAGCTTGTGGACGCGGATCTTTCTACAGGACGGGTAAAAGTTCGGTTTCAAGGCATGTGTATCGGGTGTCCGATGTCGGATGTGACTTTGAAGGTGGGGATAGAAGAGACGCTCATGCAACTTTTGCCTGATGTAAAAGAAGTAGTACAGGTTGAGTAGAATCACTCTCTGGAATAAGACTTCTCTCGCTGCGGAACTCGCTTCGCTCAAACAGTCCTCGCTTCGACAAGTCTTATTCCAGAGAGTGATTTATAAGTGCTCGAGTCCTTTTCAGAAAGGGTTTGATAGCATAATATGCATGCATGCAGTGGGGTGAATGGAAGTTTTCAGCGCAACGGGCCGCGCAGGACCGTTTTACAAGGTGGATCACGATTTGCATCGCGATTGTTTTGATAATATCCGGAACGTATTTATTGGTTAGACTCATCCCAGTTGGCCGACAATCGGGTATACTGACGTTGCACTACAACGTTTATCTTGGGATTGACGAAGTAGGAGCGTGGTCTTGGATTTTTGCCTTTATCGGAAGTGCGATCTCGCTTGTGATTATCGACGTGTTTTTTGCCTTCGGTTTGTTTCGAAGTGATCCGTTGGCAAGTAAAACGCTTCTCGCTATCGCGCTTCTTACGCTGATTATTTGGTTAGTAGGTTCATTTTTTTTAGTCTCCGTGAATATCTAAAAGCTTATGGATCAATTTCTTTCTCCGCTGATTCGAATAGGGTATATTGCGGCACTTTGTTTTTTACTTGCGGTCGCGCTAACTCCTTCTGTAATAAAACTTCTCAAGAAATATAAAATGGGAAAGAGTATTCGCGACGCGAAAGCCGCGCCTGTCATGTCAGGGCTTCACGCCGCGAAAGCCGGAACGCCGACGATGGGCGGGATTGTAATTTGGGTTTCTGTCGGGGCCGTCATCGCGGCGTTTTTCTACGGTTGCACGTTTTTCGGTTCCAATATCGCGTGTAATTTCAATTTTCTGAGTCGTAGCCAAACGTTTTTACCGTTTGGAGCTTTTTTTGCAGCGGCCATCGTTGGATTGATCGATGATTATTTGAATGTGAAACGAATAGGACCGAAGGGTGGCGGCTTGCGCGTTCGTCATCGATTATTTTCCTACACGCTAATCGCCCTTGCAGCCGCGTGGTGGTTTTATACCAAGCTGAGTTGGGATAGCATTCACGTTCCGTTTTACGGCGATTTCGCGCTCGGCGCGTGGTACGTCCCATTTTTCGCGTTCGTGATCGTAGCAACATCGCATTCCGTAAACGTGACTGATGGACTGGACGGATTGGCGGGCGGGACTTTGCTCGCGGCGTTCGGGGCTTACGGAGCTATTGCGTTTTCCATGGGCAAGTATGATCTCGCAGCATTATGCGCCGCAATTTTTGGCGCGCTACTCGCATTCGTCTGGCACAACATAACTCCTGCAGCGTTCTTTATGGGAGACACTGGCGCTATGGCACTCGGGACGGCGCTTGGCGTTATCGCGATGTTAACTAATCAACCGCTGTTGCTACCGCTTATCGGGATTGTGTTCGTCGTAGAATCGGGCTCGGTTCTTCTTCAGATCGCTTCGAAAAAGTTACGGAACGGCAAAAAGTTATTTATGAGTTCGCCACTTCACCATCACCTTGAAGCCATCGGTTGGGGAGAGCCAAAAATCGTGATGAGGTTTTGGGTCATTTCTTTTCTAGCGGCTTGGGTTGGAACTGTGATTGCAATGGTGGATAGAAGCTAGATATTATTGAGACTGATTTATGTCATCTCGTCATTGCGAGGAGGTTGGTGCGACGCGGCAATCTAATCAACTGTCATTGCGAGGAGTAGCTACGACGTGGCAATCTATTATGGCAAGAGCTTCCTTCAAAAGATTGCCACGCCTTTTAGTATATTGGCTACGCAATGACGGAATAATATGAAGCGCGGACCGGTAGATAGAGTCTTGATCTGGCTAGTCGGCGGATTAACGCTGTTCGGCGTAATTATGCTGATGTCCGCCAGCGGTCCTTACGGTTATCAAAAATTCGGAGACAGTTTGTATCTTTTTAAGCACCAACTTTTGTACGGAGTTCTTCCCGGTGCGATTATTTTTTTTCTCGTCGCTTTGATAGATTATCGGAAGTTTAAAGCGCTAGGCGGATTTTTTCTGATCGTCAGCGTCGCGATGCTGGTACTCGTTTATCTGCCTGGAGTCGGAATGAGCGTGGGCGGTTCTTCCAGATGGGTGCGTATTTTTGGAATGGCGTTCCAGCCGTCAGAATTCGTAAAAGTTTCTTTTCTAATTTACGCTGCGGCTTGGCTTGCCGCGAAAAGTTCGCAAGAAATCAAAAAATTTGAGACAGGGCTTCTTCCGTTTTTGTTTCCGCTCGGTGTAGTTTTGTTCCTGCTCATAGCTCAACCGAATACAGGCACGACGATGGTGATAGCAGGCACGTCATTCCTGATGTTTTTTTTCGCCGGCGCGCCGTACATCTGGTTTGTCGGCTTAGGCGCGGCGGCAGTCGCCTTGGTTGCGGCGCTTGTGAAACTCACTCCGTATCGAGCGGCGAGGTTCATGACTTTTCTTCATCCGGAGTTGGATCCGCAAGGAATCGGATATCACATCAACCAGGCATATCTTGCAATCGGTTCCGGAGGATTGTTCGGTTTGGGATACGGGCACAGTCGACAAAAGTACCTGTATCTTCCGGAAGTTTCCGGAGATTCTATTTTTGCGGTTATGGCCGAAGAACTCGGCTTTATCGCTGTAATATTTTTTCTAATCGTGTTAAGCGCGTTGGTTCTCCGATGTTTCAGAATCGCAAAAAACGCACCGGACCGGTTTGGATCTTTTCTCGCGGGAGGCGTCGGCGGCTGGATCGCCATCCAGTCGATTTTAAACATCGCATCAATGCTCGGTCTTCTCCCAATCACAGGTGTTACACTGCCGTTTATCAGCTACGGAAGCTCCGCTTTCATCGCGCTCTGTGTGGGATGTGGCATGGTGGTTTCAGTTTCGCGTCAATCTCAATAATATGGATATAAAAGAAAAATTCGTACTGTTTGCAGGAGGAGGAACAATGGGGCCGGTGACTCCGTTATTGGCTGTTTGGCGCGCAATGAAGCGTCGTCGCAACGACTTGTCTCTCGCATGGGCGGGAACTCC
>ERZ1292630.387-Hain-H41-02um-R3-387-length-46661-cov-8_pt2 | contig 36554 bp, 15 predicted proteins | sample MGYA00564408_ERZ1292630 | MGnify/ENA primary metagenome ERZ1292630 (study PRJEB36523, sample SAMEA6512641) | groundwater metagenome | collected 2019-01-08 | study: AquaDiva: Metagenomics assemblies of 32 groundwater samples
CGGTGGTGGTGCTTGTCGGTCGAAAAATAGAGAGAGAGAGAGAGAGAGAGAGAGAGAGAGAGAGACGCAAGCGACGCTGGAGCGGGCGATTCCATTTTTTCCCCACTCAGTCAGTGCTACGTCTTTGTTCGCAAACTTTACGGCCGTTTAGATCATTGCATTGTGCGGGTAGTAGTAGCCTAAGGAGGAAATTGGCAATACGAGTTGGGCAATTATTGGATTCCAATGGAACGACAAAATATATTCTGTGAGACCACGTGGTCACCGTAGAAACATTGGGGCATCACCTCTGGCGGCGATCAAGCGTGCGTTTGCGGGCACGATTGAACCCCTTTCCGCTTTGCCGGCGCGATTAGTTTGGTCAATCTCGCTGCGGGATGCTCGATGAACAAGAACAGCAAGCATGCGGCCACCATCGACCACAGCATTACCCCACCAAAGAAGATGTACAGCCACTTCTGTCGGAAGGACAGAATATGGTAGTTGTCCGCGAGGGACGTCATGATGACCACAGGGTGGATGAGGTAACAGCCGAAGGTGAGCTTGGATAGAACGGAGAACACTCCGTGGCCTAAAAAGTCGTGCGCCAGGACGCCTCCATGCCCATGGCACCAAGGAATAGTGAATCCCGCCAAACCGAGGCCCCACAAAACCAAATACGCGAAATTGGTGCCCTTGATCAACGCGTCCGATCGCACTTGATCCTTGTAAATAACCGACGCAAAGTTCCAAGTCAAGTTAATCGTCGTCGTGAGTAAGGCCGCACTGAGTGCATACAGAGCCCACCTTAGCTTCCAGCTATCCGCGAGCCATCGTCTCAGATTGGGCGACCGAATCGCAAGTGCGGTGAGCGCGCCGAAAAAGTACGGACTCATTCGCAAATAGGGCTTCGAGTACGTGGCCTCGTTACCAATCGGGTTGTAGTGCAAGGCTAAGCCAACGCTCGTGCTCAGGAACAGGGTCATCAGGACGGGCGCAGGCCACCAGATGGCCATGCAGCTAGAAAGCTTGGCGAGGAACGGCAACGTTAAGAAGAGCTGAAAGTCAGTAGACAAGTACCAGAACCAGCCGACACAACCGACCCAATCCGTCCGCCATGACTGCACGTACAACGCAATGCGCCAGAGACTGTTCGAGTCACACATCGAAAACATTTCGTAGGACCGATACACTAGCGCATACGGTCCCGTGCTCATCGCGGGCGCAATCCACACGGCGATGACGTACACGACGACCACCAGCGGAGTCAGCCGCAAATAGCGGTGTAAGTAGGCGAGTAGGGCGTCGCGCAGAAAGGCCCGCGACGGACTGACAACGTTGTCTTGCGGCCGCAGCAGCGATCCGGTGGGATCCAAGAACGCGTGGTTGTCGCTGGTGGACGTCGCATGGCCCATGGTCCTCGTCGCACCTTTCCCGGTGCCCACCAGCTTGCGCGACGCCGTTCCCGACTCCCACGGGCTACTGCCGTTGATCGCTCCGTTAATCAGCGGTTGGAAGGATGCATCGTGTTGTTCCTCCAGGGCGGCTCCCACTGCTGCTCCCTTAGGGGTTTCCGTTGATGAATGTAACTCCTCGCGCCCGGTCATCGCGCCGAACCCCGGGACAATTGCGTTCGTGACCACGGCAGGATCGCGCTGCTTACTCTTCTCATCGCTTAACATGGCGACGTGGAGCCCGAGGAAGCCAGATATGAAAAAGAAGACATCGACGGCCAGCGTTCCCGATCCCATGACGACGGAGGCGTACGAGGCGAGGAAATCCTTCAACACCGAATCATCATCAAAGTCCGTCGCCATGAGTGGAAAATAGCAGCAGTGGCCATAGACGACCACGGCCATCGCCGCGACGCGGATACCGTTGAGAAAGTCAGTCTCGAATACGAGAGGCACCACCGGCTGGTCTTGCGCTGCGACTCTGTCGCCATCAACTTTGTCGGCATCCCGAGTAAGAGTCGGAGGAGCGGCAGAAGGGCGTGAGACCACGCCACGGCGTTCCTTCAACGTGGTGAGTTCACTTACCGCGGCGAAGAGATCAAAACAGTGCAACAATTTGAGGCCGAGCGACGCTTCCTCCTCCGCGGATGCGTCGCGACACGGGGAGTGACCAAATGAAGACGACGCCGACGATGGTTTCAACGGCATTCGTTCATGCTGGCCCGGCACGATCGAGCCATCTCCTGTCGCCCTGGCAACTGGGGCCATCCTGTCCACCTCCGCTTCGCGCTGCTGCTCCGCGGAGGTGGGCAGGTGCAACGTCTCTGGCACGTGTATCACGCGACGCAAGAGGAACAAATGTACCGTCGACAGCAACGTCATCGCGACGAGCACTAACAAACAGACCGTTCCCGCGCGGGCGGCAGGATCGTCGAAAACGGGCCACGTCAAGGATGACTGTGGAGGGAGACATCGAGCCGTCAGATACACGTAACTGCGGTTCGCATCGCAGGCGTCGCCGCCACCCAAATCGCAAAAGCTCTTGTAGGCGGCTTGAAGCACGTCAGAAATCGTCGCGGTGCGGACCGAGAGGTTAAAGAGAGTCGCTTCCACGAAGGGAAACGGGCACGAAGCGTTGAGACAGAGACCGCTCGCAGGCACGCCGGCTCGTGGCCACAACGGACAAGGGGATGGCGTGACATCATACGGGGGTGTCGCGTTGTTGGTGGGTACGCACTTGTAGTTGAGATAAACATCGCACCATTGATTTCCGGGAACCGCTGTGCAGTAGGCGAAGTCCCCGTCCCGCTGGGGTACGCCAAGCCACAATGAGAGCAAGTTACCCGACAAGGAAATTTGGCTTGCGCTTTGGACGCAGGTAGACGCGTCCGCGGATAAGGAGGACAGGTCGTCCGTTGATCGGACGCCGAATGGGGCGCGCAGGACACCTCGCGCGTCCGGCGGCGTCAAGGCCCCGCCGCCCATTTGGGCCGCCATTACCGTTGCGGTTGACCACAGGGAAAGCACAACGCCCAGCGACCACACGCTGGCCACGAAGCGACGATTCCTGCCGACGTGAATGAATCTCTTTGCGGAAGTGAAAGTGGTTGCGCACAACGACGGCATCCAATAATTACCTCCGAAAGAGAGGAGCATCGTCATTGACGCCACCGTTTGTTTATTATTGCGCTCGTCGTCGGTTGTGGGTGGCGTTCGTCAGTGGTACGATGTCGATGGCGACGGAAGCCACACGAGGACGATGGGCTGCTTTTGCCAACAACAACAACAACAACAACAATTTCATTGGCACACAGGGCGTGACCACCACCAGTTCAGTGACCAGTATTTAGTGTTTGTATTGGTGATGTGAGTGTGCACCGATGCGAAAAAAGCGAAAAAAAATATTGTGAAAGGTCTCCTAATCAATAGGAGAGGAGGAGACTGCGGGATGAAGTCCCGGTGCTTCCTCCTACAGGAGGCTCAGGGAGCGCGTTTGAGCACTGGTACTGTGAATGTGGCCGTTCCAACAGCGGCCCCCGTCATATTGACGAGTAGAGCCGAACGGTTGCACGCAGGTTCGTATAGGTTGTCGTACAGCGTGATGCCCACTGCGATTCGACTCCCCTTGGAAATTGCACGGCAGATTGTGCGGAACTCTAAGGTTTGGCCTGGCCGAGGGCAGTTATCCCAGCAGGTCCAATAACTATCGGCGATCAGCGTTCCAATGTCCCACTCGTCGACTTCGTAAAGGTAGCCATACGTTTGCCACTGTGGGAGGTTGGCCGTCATCGTCATGTTGAAGAACGCCGTGCCGCACAAGAAGACGTCGTTTCGCAGCGGAGAAGGTGTGACGTAGACCATCGACGTCGATTGCGGAACGAGCAACAGCTCAGTGGTCACCGAGATGTTGTAATTCTCGTCGTTGCTGTCGGCGATCACGGCTTCGCCAGACCAACACCCTGGATTCGTACTGAATGAGATGGCGTCCACGCCGACGGTCGTCGTCGCCGTCGCGGCGGCATTCCCGATAGACTGTCGGTTTGATTGTTGCGTCTGGACTGGCGATAGTCCGCCAAACGGAGAGCTGCCATTGGCAGGCCTTGTCGTGACGGTGAACGACAGGAACTGAGTCATATTGGGGTCGGGAAAGCTGGCGAACCGTACGTAGTCGTTCGTCCCATGAACTTGCATTTGCACAGGGGGTTCCGAGTCGATCCCGTTCGCATGGTTGTTTTTCAAATATCGGTCCATCCAACGCTGGGCGGTCTTCCATATGACGTTGTCCTTTCCATAGGGAAGCGATTTTGATTCCGGCTCTGCGTGCAGGCCTTGATTCAGCAGCATGAAGCGCGGTCCGCGGAGCAAGGTCCAGAAGTCGAGTAAGTGTTGCGGGCGAAACAAACGATCTAGGTAATTGTTGGACAGCATGATGGCAACCTTCCTGTCGTTGATGGCTGGCAGGTGTACCTCCGGGCTTCGAATATCGCAGAACTGATGCAATCGTGATACGTTGTGGTGATCAAGCATGTCGCGCCACATCAGCTCGAGCTCGGGAATCGGCCGGCCAACGAGGCTCGACAGCCACATCAAAATGGAGCCGTAAGCAAGTGATGGTGTTTCCTGATCGTACAAAGCTCGCGACAGGTTAGACCAGCCGCTGAGTGAGACCACCGCAGAGACGCGTGCGTCAACGCCCGCAGCCATCAGCGACAATCCAGCCCCATAGCTAATGCCCATGAACCCAACGCTCGACTCGTTCAGCCGCCATCCCCGCTGCCTCGCGAACGCGAACATGGCGTCAATCATCGTGGAGAGATCCCTCTGATCCAAGCGACCCCCGACATCGGCCAAACCTGTCGAGGCGAACCAGCCGCGTGACTGATACTCGCACATGATGTAGCCCCGACTGCCCCATTCGAGTGTCTTGCCGAGGTACTCCAGCTCGTACGCAGCCCAAGAGTTGGGCAGAATGATTAACGGGAAGCGTTCCTCGGAGGACCCATTCGTCGGCACGACACAGTCCGCGTGCAGCGTGAAGTTATCGAACGTGGTGACGGTGAGATTTGCAACCCACTCGACGGTATACGCCGCCGCGCCCAAAAGGAAAGGTGTGGTCGTTGATGTGGTTGCATCTCGGGAGTGACGGCGATGATCATGCTGCTGCTGCTGCGGATCGTGCCGCAGAGTTCGATGCGTCGGTGAACCGCGACGCCTCTGCATGTCGAGTTGATGATGGGGGGACGGAAAGCCGCTAAGATGCCGGGGGTATACGAGTGGTGCTGCTCGTGCCGCGGCTTGTTGCGACGGTTGGTGGTGTTGATGGACCGTCCGCTGACTGACTGCCCCGCAGTACGCCACCGCGACTAGGAGGAGGGCGAACGCGACCATCCAAGCCACGGGGCATGATCCGCATGATGATACCATCGGCATCAAAACTAGTAGGGGAAGCTTAGCGAGGGGCTGGTGGGGGGAGTCGACTTGTCCAACGTCTTTCACACAAAAAAAAGTCAACCCACGACGCATTTTGCATGACACGTTCACCGTCGCCTAAGTGAATATTGCAATCAAAAGACAGAAAGAGTGGGGGAACTGCATCACGACGCGCAACAACCACAAAACAACAATCGCGGCATCCATTGTGTGATTGTTCGTCGCGAGGAGGAACAGAAACGGACGACTACCGCAGACCCATCGCAAACACGGAACGATCGAACACCACCATGTCGCGTGACAGACGTCGAGGAGCACCTTCCGCGCAAGTACTTTGTTTGATGTTGTCTTCGCGATTAACTTGAATCCGAAATCGAAGAAAACGCAAGATACAACATTGCATGTTTTGAATCAAAAACAAGACGCTGTGCGGCGTTGAGACGCGTGCCGTGTGATCATGCGGCAGCACACGGACCTCCAGAGGACGCGGCGATGCGCGCTGCGACAGGAGCCTTCAGCGCCGCAATGCATCGGCCCAAGGCTTCAAAGTCGAAGGTTCCCGCCGCGCCGTTCTCCGGCGATTCGAAAGCGGTCATCGGGAAGGCCATTCCGCGCGGTGCCGCTGCCGACCACTGCATGCACTCCGCTGCCCAGGCATCGGCAAAGCTGGCGAAATACCGAAGCACTCGGTCTTGCCACTGGCAACGCATCGGTCGCCACAGACCGCCAGCGCGAACCGCATCGGCCGCGAAGGTGGCATGCTCCTCCGCGGTTGGCGCTGGTCCTCGAATGAGTTCGAGCACCTTCGCTTCCATCTCGGGCAGCGACAGATCGGCCACGGCCGCACGGGCTCCCCACAGCAACTGGCAAACGACGTCGATCACCGCGATCCGCAACGTCTCGTGGCGAAGCTTGGCCGTGTAAAAGCAGCAGTTCTCCTTTGGAGCTACGAAGCCTTGGGTGATGCTCCGCCGCAGCGCCTCGACCAGCTTGGCGTTGCAGCTGACACAGTTGTCGCCGAGGGGCGACGGAGAGGCGTGACCCAGGATGCATGCCTCAAATTTCGGTTCGTTGTGGTAAGGATCCTCGGCCAGAAGCGATTGCACGGCCATCAAAAGCCCTTCGAGTTTCATCCCGCACGTCCAACTCGGACCGTCGAAGGTACCAAGATAAGACAGGCACACCTTGCCGTTGCTGTAGAGGTTGGGATTGAAGCGCGTGCGGCCGTCGTTGGTAGTGAGCAGCTTCATCGCAGGAGGCGCGAACGGGTACGTTGGAGGCAGGCTGATGACAAAGACGAAGGCACCGCCGTGATACGGGGTGCCTTCAGGCCCGATGATTAACGCGACCATCGAGTCCACATTCGTGTCGACCATTTGAAGATCGATCAACGCGTGTCCGGCTTTGGCAAAGTCGCGCAGTTCTCCCGTGGCTCGCTTGATCATCGGGGAGGGAGGTGACGCCGACGGAAAAAAGGGGAGGGTACCGACGGTCTACGGTCCGACGCGCCACTCTCAACGGGCATGATTTTGTCTTTGAATACATATTTTTTCAAATCATTCCAGGATGACATTTGTCTCGACAACCGTTTCGTACACACACGAGTGGTTTCGGAGTCGGCCAACGGAAAAAAACCCAAACGCTCCCGGCACACTCAATACACTTGTCTGGTCGAAAACATGTGAGTGGGGGCCTTCGCGGGCGGTATCGATGTGACCTATGAAATTGCCGAAAGGGCCAACGGCTTCGGAACCCTCACGACATCGTAATATTCGTCCAGCAAGTTGACGGTCTCCTCCATGGACAGCAGCGTCTCCTCCAGCGGAATGGAAAACTTCGCAAACTGCGGCTTCAGCAAATCCAACCGGAGCCATTCCAAGTCGGTCTCGAGAGGCTGCGTGAGCAAGCGGTGAACGGCGAGTGTGGGCCCGGAAGCCATCGCTGCATCGCGGTACATTTGAATCACCAGACGAAGAAACGACACGGGCAGCTTCCAGGTTTTTCCAGCAAACGCGTTCATGAAGCTCTGCCTTGCGCGCCCGGTTGCGGGAGACGCCTGCGTGGGCGCTGCGTGAACGGCCTGCCACAGGTGGACGGACGAGACGTGACGCACCGCGTCGTTGTTCGGGGCGCCGTCCGAAGGCGTTGCGGATGTTTCGGTCGCGGCCGTCGCGGGCGTTTTGGAAGCCTTCTCGATTGCGACCTGAACCATCTGGGAGACGGCACTGGCTGCCAGGGTCTTGTCCCGTATTCTGACCCGGTGTAGATCGGCACACTCTGCGTTGCACTTCTTGAACTCCGCTGCCAGTAACTTCCAGTTCGCACGGACGTTTTGTTCCGCCGGGTCCGACTTGCCATCGCTGGAGTCCATTCGCTGCAAGATTTCCGCTCGCGTCTTGTAATTCAAATAAGTCAACTCCAAGAAGCTGTTGATGTCGATGGCGTTGTCCTCGCGCTTTTTAGGCTTCATGAGTTTAATGCGTTCCTCGAGTTTCTCTTGCACTAGCGGAAACACGACGGATCCGACGACGTTGCGGAGATTGACCCAGCCTGAACCGTCGACGTCGAGACCCAAAAACATGTCCTTCATGTGGAACCAATCGTCCGAAAAATACTCCTCCATCATTTTCAGATTGGCGTGGCATCGGCGGTTCAGCACGTCCGCGACGTTTTTTCCGATTCGCGTGTCGCTCAAATTCAGATGGACGATGGATACGTTGTGCTTGATGACGCGAGCAAAGTGTCGGCCAGAATAAACGCTAATGAGTGTGTTGCCGCTCAAGTTCACGGATCGCAACCGTGGGTGATCCTGCATCACTTCCACTAGCTGTGCCACCACTTCGTCATCGACGCCGCATTTATGCAAATTGAGCGACTTGAGCCGATGTTGACTCTGTACGATCTGGAGAACCGCCAGGCAGCCGCGGGGGCCAAAATAGTTGCTGCTCACATCCAGATCCTCCAGGTAGAAAAAATCATCAATCTTCGTCGACAAGCCGGCGTGAAACCGCGAGTTGACCTCACATCGCAAGGACTTGCACGCGTCGAAGTAGATTTGCTGCGGGGAGCGTCCTTTATAGGACATGAACACGTCATGTACCTTGTCCACCGTCGTCATCCGGTAAATGGGTGCAGTGAAAAGGGATGTGAGGGGAAGTGTCTGTGGACGAAAGAACCGGGGGGAAGCGAAACACGCAGAGGTCGCCGGAGAAACGAAATGTGATAGGGGATGCAGTCGTCCTCCTATGTTCGTCGTCCAATTGCCGCAACGACAAAACTTCACAAGCACGAATGTGCTTTGGCACACAAGGCGAGAGAGTGATCTCTTTTCAAGCACCTCCGCCCTTGCCAAAGCACACGCGCTTTCTCCCCTCTCGAGAAAAAAGGAAGAAGAAAAGACCCCCTTTTTTCTTTGGTTGCTCTTCCCACCCCCAGATCATCGGTGATATCCCACGGACGCGGAGACGGCAGCGGCGCTGCTCGAGCCACCCCGTTCTCCGACTTTCGCTTGCGCCAACTTGTTCATCTCCACGACGGCGCGAAAAATCTCGTCCCGATTTGTCTCCACGACCATGCCACCGACGATGACCTCAATGAGCGCGTGTTGCACCTTGTCGCTATGAAAGATGAGGTCCAGCTCACACACATTCTCAAAGCAGCGATCCAAAGTCTCCACGAAGACCTGAATTAAGTCCAGCATCGCGAGTTGGCTTTCACTCGAGTCGACAACGAAAACGAAGCACAGCGTGGCGTAACGGCGATACACAATCCGGGTGTCCGGCGTCGGCCAGTCACGGAAACCGTCGACGAAGTTGCACACGTCGTCACTGCGTCGCGTAATCACGCGGAACACTTTTTGCACAAGCTCTTGTTGATCCTTCACGGCGATGGACTCATAGAACTGCAGCAGTCGGATTTTCCCTTGCGTATTAATGATGATGACGGCCTTGATCATACGGCACGTGGCACACTGTCGGTTGTTTTTTTGGCGTGTGTGAGATTGTCGTTGCCGTTTGGCCAACAGAGAATGTGCTCTCTTTACTTTGTAGTAGAAATGAGAGAGCGAAACGCACCAACCGGCTAGGCAACACAACTCAACGCAACTCGTTCCGGACGCTGATTCAATCACGATCGACACGTGCCTGCCTCAATCGGATGTTCGTTTGCGTGATCTGTGAGCAATAAAAATGTGCGTTGAAACTCTATTGTATGTCCTCACCCCCCAAAACCTTTCCTACTGGAAAGTGCATGTGAGGGGGGAAGAAAGTGTGAATCTCACAAACCGGTGGGCTTGAAGGCGGACGACGACGGCATGCGCAGCACCACGGGCTCGTCGTCGTCGTCGATAGCGAGCGGTGGATCGACCGGTCTGGCGCGCTTGCTCCCCACCGAGGCGCCACCGGACGTTGCCGCCCCCGAAGAACCCGTAAGCGGCAGCGGTGTCGTGTGGGTCTCGATCATGTCGAACAATTCATCCTGTTGCATGCCGCCCGTGATGGAGGACGCTTTGGGGATGTGTGTTGCCACTGAGGCCGCCGGGGCAGCCTTCACGACCGGAAGCCGGCGAAACAAGGTCACGGCGGGCACACCCCCCGTAGAATGGGAAGTTCCCCCGCCGTCTCCGGTGGTGGCGATCAACGTCGCGTCGGTGTCCGCTGGTGCGCCTTTCATGGGCAGTTTGCCCCCGGTTCCCTCGCCGATAAGCGAGGCCGTCACCGTCGTCGACGATGATTGCAATGCTCCAGCTCCGCTGCGGGATGCGGCGGACGGGCCATTGCTGTTGTTGGGGTGCGCCTTGGCGGGAGCCGTAAAAAGAGTCTTTTTCGGCTGCACAGGTAGTACCACGCCACTCTGGCCTATGGCATCCGCGTCCGGATTGGATTGAAAACTGGTTCTCTGCGCTGCTCCTTTTCCACTTCCCTCGACGCTGGTTTCGCGAGAGTGAACCGTGTAGCGTACTCCGTGGGGCGACACGGAACCATCGACCAGCATGGGTCTCGGCGCAGCGGTACCTGAGGTCCACATCGCCGCGAGTTGTTTGGCGCTGGGAGACGATGTCAGGTCGTTGACCAGTCCTCCCGTGGTGACACCTGGCAGCGCTGGGGGCAGCACCGCGGAGGCGGCAGCCGACGGTCGGATGAGCGTGACATCCGCGTCAGGCTTCGCCTTTCGCATTTCTTCGATTTCCGAGGGTGCCAGCTCCGTGACATCGCCGATCTTCTCGGCGCGAAACTGTCGGTAGGCTCCTAGAATCGACGTACCGAACTTGGCCATCTTTGCGCGGCCAACCCCAGTCAGAGACGAAAAATCAGCGACGGTTCCCCAACGCGGCGTCGCCAAGCTCGCGACAAGCTCCTCCAGCGTGCCGTTCCCACAAATTGAGTAGTACTTCAAGTGGGTGAGCTCTTGTAGAGACAATCGGACGCCGTGCAAGACGTCGCGCAGCTCCTGCTGCAGTGCGGTTAGGCGCGCGCCGGTAAGGAGCTCCCCGGACGCGAGCGCCACCGGCGTGGGGAACGGTGTGAGCGTGGCGTGCGGCGCCGCTTGAGAGTCCAACAGCGACGCCGATGACGAGTCGAAACGCTTTTGAAGTCGTTCCTGAAAACCAGCGGCCCCGGCGGCCACTCGACCAGCGGCGGCCGATGGGGCGCCGTCTCGCGATGATTCCGCGGTCGTGTCGTCGTCATCGTCGTCGTCAACGTCGTCGTGGTGGTCGATCCGTCGTTGCTGTCGTGTTGTCTTTCGTGTTAGCGGGCGCCCAATTTTGACCCCACCCACTGCGCCACTGCTCGATGCCGTCGACGCCGCACTGGCAGCGAGGCTGCTGTTCAATCCGGTCGAGGCTGCGCTCTTACCAGTGGTGTTCGCCGTTGCTCCTGTGGTAGCGGCGAACTTCAACGGGGCGGGATGGCCCCTCATGGGCAGCGTGATTTTCAACGTCGGTCCCGAAGCGGCTGCGGGAGCCGCGATCCCTCCGCCAGCGTGGCCGATCAGCGAGCGTACCTTCGCCGGCGGCCCTAGCTCCATGTAGGCGACAATGCAGATGTCGCCCATGGCCTCCAGGCGTTCTTTCAATATGCCTTCGGCCAGCAGTTTATAGGCCACGCGTTCCAACGTTTCCTTGGGGTGACTTTTGAACGACCCCACCTCGGGCGGGGCACTCGCGGCTTTCTGCTTCAAGCGGTTGGCCATGTTGCCGTAATCACTCGCGGTGCCACGTAGCAGGGCGAGCCCTTGTCGCATGGTCATCGAGCCCAACGAGAGCACGAGCCGCACCAGCGCTTGAGCGGGGCCCGTGAAGTCCTTTTGTTCGACTTGCCACCCTTGCCGCTCTCGACTCTCGCAGTTGTCGCACCGCTGATTGCTATCACTGGCTCCGCACGTCGCCAAGTGCGTTTCGCCAAAGTATGAGAGCTGCTGCAGTCGGCGGCAGTCGGCGTCGTTGGCGGCGTACTCCATCATCCGGTACAGGGCGATCAAAGCCGCTGTCTGATCCTGATTTCCGAGGATCAGCCGATCGTGCCGTCCACGGTCTCCAGCAGTATGTAGCATGATGCAGTCGGAGGGCAAACCATCGCGGCCAGCGCGGCCGCTCTCTTGGTAAAACCCTTCAATCGACTTTGGCAGCGCAGCGTGAACGACAAATCGCACGTCGGGTTTGTTGATCCCCATGCCGAAAGCGATGGTCGCGCACATCACTTGCAGCTTGTCAGAGGTCCAGTGTTCTTGCATGGTCACCTTATCGCGAGCTTCGCTGTGATAAAAGCCGGAGCGAACACCGCTTCGGCTCAGCCCGGCGGACATTTCTTCGCAGTCCTTTTTGCTGAAACAGTAGACAATCCCGCATTTGTTCTTGTAGTTGGCCTTGATGAGGTCTGAGACGCACGGAATGACGTCCTTTTTCGTTTCTTTCCTAACAGAGTACTTCAGATTGTGCCGGTTGAATGACCCTCGGAAGGTGATCGCGCGTGGAATGTGAAGAATATTGAGCACGTCCTGCAAGACGCCGCGCGTCGCCGTGGCGGTCAGCGCCAGAACGGGCACGGTAGGAAACAGCTCTTTGAGCATGCGGAGCTTTTTGTAGTCGGGGCGAAAGTCATGTCCCCATTGCGAAATGCAATGGGCTTCGTCAACCACAAAGCGGGCGAGCCGGCCAGCCGCCGCTAACCCGCGGAAGTGGTTGACCAGGGCGTCACTGCGGCCAAAGTACTCAGGCGTGATGTACACGAGACACCGACCGATCTCCCCGTGGCCGCTGGCGGCCATGCGCCACTCGTCGAAGAGCGCTCGACGCTCGAGTTCTGGGGTCATGGACGTGAGCGCCATCGCCGGAATATCCATCGTGCGTAACGCGAAGACTTGATCTTGAATCAAACTGACGAGCGGCGAGAACACGACCGTCAACGCAGCCGGATTGGCAAGAATCGCTGGCAGCTGGTAACACAAGGACTTACCACCCCCGGTCGGGAGCAAGACGAAGACGTCTTGTCCGTGCATCGTCGCGTTGATGACCTCCCTCTGACGTAGGCGAAAGTCGTGAAGACCGAAAATATCTCGGAGCATTTCTCGTGCGCTGGAGGACCAAGGAAATACGTCGCGGCCCCAATGCGCGAGCTGCTGTTTCTCCTCGGCGGTGAGGAGCCCATGACCTCCGTCGTTGCTGTGACCTGCACCGAACCGATCGACCGAGGACGGGGGGCTCACAGCCGCTCGGGAGTTACCGCCTTCTCCTGTCATATCTGGTGTGACAGCGGTGGTTGGTTTCCGGTGGTGGTCGTGTTCGGATGAGGAGGCCTGCTGTTCGTCTTCCAAGCGCGAAGGATGTCGTGAAAAACTGGACGTCGACTTTGCCACCAACGAGTCTACATCACTCGTCTGCCAGGTGAATGCGCCTGGGCGGGAAAACGACGAGCTTGTTGCCGAGAGCAAGGGGCTTGACATGCCAGCCGCACCCGCGAAAGCAGGCATCGTATAACTGCCGTTCATACTGCCGTTCATACTGCTGTTCATACTGCCGTTGTTGCCGACCGACGAGGGACCGAATGCCGTCGACGAAGGTGGCACGTGGAAACCCGATAGGGGGGGGCTGTTTTGGAATGAAAACGACGGGTCGTTGAGCGTTAGACGCGACCCTGTAATCGACGTGCCCGCTATGGAGGAGAGATCCGTGATTCCGCCGGGCGGCCCACCCCGTCCGACTCCCGCCGCCGTAGTCGATTGACAATACGGTGACGAGAACCCGGTCGCCGAAGAGCCGTTGTGCGTGGTGAACGTGAAAAGACTGGACTCACCAACAACAGCAGGGGCAGTGTCGTTGCCAAACGGCGACACCACGGAGCCGCCGTGATAGAAAGTAGGTGCACGGTCGCTGTTGGCATTGGAGAACGTGGTCATCGTCAACGGCCCAATGTGAGGAGCGGCTGACGACGTGGCTGCGCTTCCGTTCGCGGACGCGGCGGCTGCGCGCTGCCGAGCGAGGTGCTGCATGATGCCGGCCTGCAACTCGGATTGCTCGCTCATGAGTTGCTGAATCCGATAGTCGACCTCCGCGACTGCGGCTTCGTCGAGTAGCGGAACCAACCCTCCGCCAAACTCTCCAAAGCCGCCGCCGCACGCCTCCATCAACATCTCGGTCTTGCGTCGTTGCAGCAGCATCAGCGAATCCGCGACGCGCTGCAACCGCCCCCGCTGGGCCTCGACGAGGGCGTGTGTTGGGGAGGCCACCCCCTGCGGACAGGACGCTGACGGCGTTCCCGGCGGCGGCGATAGGAATCCTGTCGACGCGGCGGCGGCGGACGATGACGCCAAGGGCATCAACCCACTGCCGAACAAGGACGAGGTGCTTCTTGCGCCGGAATACGGTTGCAACGGCGGCTGCTCTGTTGCCTGCGCAAAACGCGTCACCGCGGCTGCGTTTGTGCCAGCATGATGAAGAGGCGGTGCCATCGTAGCCACCACAGGAGCGGTGACCCAAGGAGGGGCGTGAAAAGACGGGCAAGAAACATCATCGGGCGCAGAGTGAGAAGAAGACAGCGCCACACGTGCGGACGTTGCATGTTGCATGCTGCTTCCGGCCACGTGGTGCTGACCATTGACGCCCGCCGCTTCGGAAGCGTGGGAGATGAGATTGGCCGGCAGGGACCGGAGGACGGGCACCTGGATCACGCGGTTCAACTCCTCCTGCGATAAGACTGAGGCGGCGTGGGCCGACAAGGCTGCCAAGCGAGCGCTTGGAGAGGCCATCAACGCTTCCGCGGAAGCCGACCGGTTCTTTGTCGACGATAGCAAGGCCGCCGCGCACGGGAACCCCGCCATCCGAGCCTGCTGTCGCGCGTCCGGGTCATCCGGAGGGAACACCTTGGCCACGAAGGCGGCGACCGATGACGACAGCATCGAATGGGGCATTTTCTCGCGTCGCGCGCACCGACGGCTATAATAAGGAGCGGGGAGGTGGTGCAAAGGTGGTGTGATGCGTGGAAGCGATTCCGCTTTGTTTCCCCCCTCCGCACAAAGACGTGAAACTCCCTCTGGTGGGTAAATGTGGGGAGAGAGAGAGAGAGAGAGCGAGAGAAGCAACAACAAGATGCCGGAACCAGCAGCGGCCAAGTCGTTCACGTTTGGAACATGGGATCGCCTCGACATCGCTTCTGCGGCAACACCTCAAGTGCCAACGCAATCGTGTGCCCTTGTTCTTGGCGGTGAGGTGCGTACGCATCGCGTTCAGTCCATATGGACATGTCGCACACGTTCGTAAAGGCTACTCGTTAACTGTAGTAAAGCATTCCCTTTTTGCCTTCGTTCGGGGCGTCGTTTTCCGAGGACCCACCCGTCAACAGTTGCTGGTTGATCTGTGCCGACCGGCGCCAGCATCGCACTTGCCAGAGCACGTGCGCACAAAGGTACTGCAAGAGCGTTGCCTTCACTGTCCACGACGCCATGACCCAGTAGGAACGCGACTTGAGCAAGACGTATGTTTGGCCCACGCCGATCAGGATCTCCTGGAAAGCCCGGAGCCCCATGATCGCATTCGCATCGGTCAGTTTGTGAAATTTCAACGCCTGTGCCTCGCCTTCTGCGTCATCTGCGGCTGCGATGGGCCGATTGGCAAGCCGGAAGTGACGGGAGTACTCGTCACGCTCGACGATCGCGCCGACAACAGCCAGCACCGCTAGCCTCACGCCTTGCGCGATGAGAAACGCCGCCGCCACTTCCTGCCGATCAATGACAACCGCGTCGGCGGACAAACCGGCGCCGTGAAACAATGCGCGAACATTGATGACAATTGACGCGAGCTTTCCAGACCAAAAACCCACGGTGGAGGGAGCATTGGCCCTCGCGTCTGCCCACGCGGCGAGCCACGTCGCGGTAGGTAAAGGAGATGCAGTCCACTGAAGAAACTTTTGGGCCACCGCAGCGAACCGGTGAAAGACAGACGAGCCGACGCGCACCAACGAGGTGACGCTGTTGCGGCTTGACGGGCTCTGTGTTGCTGTTGTGGGCGCGAACGTCTCCTTGATCATGGACCAAGGTACCCAAGGGGACAGTTGAACGCTCGTGGTCGGAACGTCGAGGCGGCCAGGCCACACGTCCGCGATGCAGCGATCTAGACACGGCGGCATCGCTGGCGGCGATACCCGCAGTTTGCGGCAAAGGCGCGACAACACGTCGTGAAAGAATAACACGTAGCCGAACGCCGATTGTACGACGAGCACCTGAAGCGGCATCGATAGCACACCCGACGCCAGCCACAGAGAGACGAAACGTCCGACGTGCGAGGCCCCACTCACACTTAGATTTCGCCGCAGCCACGGAAGTCTGGATTGAAGCCGGGAAATTCGCGTCCGGATCCAAGGAATACGCGTGGCGGTGAGCAATTTGAATGGCGTGATGGCCACGATGTTCATCGCTTGCGACACGGCATACGCGGACACGCCGATTTGAAGCATGGTTCCATACACCGTGCCCACGGCTTGGATGACCGCGGGCATCAGCACGCATCCCACCACGCTGAGTCCGACGCGCAAAGTGAGCGTGGAGGCGCACCGAATGACCACAGGGAGAAAATGCTCTGGAAGGGGTGGGTACAGCAACTGCGGCAAGGGAACTGGCGACGTGCGGTCCATCGCCGCGCAGCCGACGGCCGCTGGGGCCGTGAGGTCGCGGCCACCGCTGACCAGCGCGGCGTGGCAGCTGCCGAGATTGTCTCCGATGCACGTCTGCTTGCGGCTTGCGGCGTCGGCTGGCTGATGTGGCGGGCATACACGGAAGGCGAGACGAGTGGCAGTCGCGTTCTTGATCTTTTCCCTCCATGGCAAGGAGCGGTATGAATTGGGATGGCATCGCCGCTGCACGGATAGATGAATAGCACAACTGATCGCATGCTCGAGCGAAACCAGCAGCAACACGGTGGCCCCAGAGACAAGTCGGGTCCCGGTGAAGGCGGCTCCAACGTGCGCGGCCAATGATTTCACCGACGACAACGTTGCCGAGGCCGCCACCTTTGGCGATGAAGACGTAGCCGTGATGATGATCCCCGCGGCGGCGGCGTGAAGGTGGTGGATGTTGTTGCGACTGCAGCTGCCTTGCCAGCCATCGTTGCAATAATCAATCAACATTTTGTCAGTCGAGCGCGCATAGAAGCGACGGTATAACGCAACCAGACGAGCACTGAAAGGGGCGATCCACTTCACGAGGCGCCGATCCGCGAACCAACCCACGCCCGTGCCGGACGCGACGGCCGTCCACCAGCCCTCAGACGTTTCCAACCGGGGCAACAGGAACTGTCGATAACGTCGGGCGATGAAACGAACGACGCCAGTGATGGTCGTCACATAGGCCACGAACCCCGCGGCCATGACACGCGCATTGCTGAGCGCGTGGAAGCACTGTGCCGTCACGCACGCCGACGGCCATAGCTTGGTCATGATGAATTCAACCTCGGAGTGAGTGACTCGAAAGCGACACGATTTAACGTGTTCCGCCTTGGCGGCTTCGAAGCGCTGCTCTCTCAACGCCCGGCGCTGTTCCTTCCTGACGGACGCACTGCTACGAGAGGTGATCTCAGACGGATCGTCGTCGCCGTCGCCCGTCCGGCCTCGCTGGGTGGTGACCGCAGCGGCTGCCGGTGTCGCGGATTGATTCTGCTCGGCGAGGCTAAAGTCGATGGCCCGTCGCAGTTCGTCGTCGTCGTCCTCGACCGTGTCGTCGCTGGACAACGTATCCTCGTCGTCGTCACTGTCGGTATCCCCGTCGTCGTCGTCGCTCGCGGCAATTTGGGGTGGGGCGGGATCCGCGGCCGCTCTCTGCACCACGTCAATCAATTCCCAAGTGACCAATGGGGTCTTTCCGATGGCCCGAACGATGCCCGGAAGTAGAAATCCGCGACTCAGCGCCGGGCCGCCTGCCACCGGGAGAAGCCAATTGGAGGCGATGACGTCGAGTGTCACGCGAGGGTACACCGCAGCCAGCAACATGGCGAAGGCTCGCACGTCGGTGTAGGCCAGCCTCCCAATCGTCGTCAGATTCAGACGCAGGGCAGGCAGTGTCGATTGATTGGCCACATGCGATGAACTCGCCACTTGCTGGGTGGGGAAGAAAACGGGGTGAAAATAGAACAGCCGCTTCTTCGCCTTGTTTCGGGGTGACACTGGCGGCGGGGCGTTCGTGGTGACAGTGGAAAGTTGTGCGGCGGCGATGGAATCGGCGCACAGAGCTGGAAAATGGCAGTTGATCGCGCGAAGGCCAATGTACAGCCGGCGAAGTGCCCCTGCCGCCAAAGTCTTCTTTTGCCGAAGTCGCTCTCCTTCGTCGTCATCGTCGTCTCTTGTCGGATCCGATTCAGGCTTTGCTGTTCCTTCCGCCGCCCTTGTGTCATCGTCCTGTAGGCCTTGCGCCACCACTAAGTGCGACACATAGCGCCCCAGAAGATCCTTCGGGCAGTCCCGATAGATGAAATCCGTCCACACATTTGGGTCGGCATGCACCGCACGGTGAAGATACGAGCTGACGCGTGCAATCAGTTCGACATCCTGCACGGTCAAGTACGTGAAGATGACGGGAAACATGTCTTGGGGCAGCTTGAAAAGGTCGCAGGTGGCATCGTGCACGGGAAGTTCCGGCGGCACCGCAGCAACAGCATGGTTCACGTTAGTCGTCAGCATCGTGGGGGTGCTAGCCGATTGACGATGTCGCCCACCCGTGTGGAGCGCTAGCGGGAGGGAGGCGAGTAAACGGGGCGCGATGCTGTTTTTCCCTGGGGGTGACTATCTCAAAAAGCAACACGCTCATGACTGTGACGCGTGCCACTCATGCCGCTGTCTTTCTGCCTTCCAAGAGTGAAGGGGAGAAAAAAAAACATGGAGGGTAAGGGAATGCAGGGAGCAAACCCTACAAATTTTTTAACCCATGCGGCTCTCATTCCCGTGGCCAATGACCGACGGAGGTGAGAAAAAGACAGAAAGAAAGGTGAAAAAGAGAGGGATCAGAGACAGGCAGAGAGAGGGATCGAACAACAGCGTCAAACCGGAGACCTCTTTTGTTGCGAACGGCGGTTATGCATGCTCTGCGTGGACCAGGGCCGCGGAATGCGTTCGAGGGAGGCGTTTGTCCGGAAAGAAGTCGGCGGCGTACCGCATCAATTTATTGACGAAACGTGTAGAAAAAAAGAGAGGGTAACATGAAAATGTGTTTTTTTTCCGAAGAAAAATCGGGTGTGTTGCTCGATGCGAATTGGGCCGAGGGTATCTTCGCGGCGCGGCCTCAAATGAGTGTCGGGGACGAAGGGGCTGCGGCCGCGCGGTTCAGGGGGTTGTGCGTGGGTGAATAGATGATGCCAAGCGGCTCAGGTTCCGCGCGGTTGGCGACCGTCAACAGGGGCTGGCTCAGGGGCACCACGGGGGTTGAGTATGCGGGCGCAACCGCGACGGGAGCGCGCAGCTGAGCGAGCATCGCCGACGGCGGGCGAACTTTCTTCGTGACCACGAGAAATCCTGCCACGACGGCGGCCAGCACACCTACCACACCAGCCACGATCATCACAATGACGGTCATCGACAGCGGCGAACTCGTCGGTGCGGCGGCACCGTCGTGGCTCGCGGGGCTCGAGGTTGTCGTGGCACCGGCAGAAGTCGCGGCATTGGTCGTCGAAGCGACGGCCAGACCCGTCGAGGTCGTGCCCCCGGAGGCCACAGTCATGGTCGACACACCGGAACTGGCAGTGGTAGAACTCTGTAGCTGAGCGACGGTGGATTGCCCAGCTACGGTTGCTTGGGTCGTCGTGGCTGCGTTGCCCACGGTGGTTGTGGTCGCGGCAGAAGGGTCGACGCCAGCGACCTTTGTGACAACCGACGTTGTGGTGGTGATCATATCGACAACCTCGGCCTTCGTCGTCGTCGTGGACGTTGTCAGCGGAGGCAGCGCCATCACGGTTTCCCAGCCGTCGTCGCTGTCCGGCGCGGATGTCGTCGTGGTGGCCTCTGGCAGTGGCTCCGGTGCACTCTCGTCCACAAAGGCGGTGCTGAACAAGGACAAGTGACTCGTCTCGCAACTCACCGTCTTGGTCACCGTGTCGTACATCACCGTCTTCACGCCGGTGGAGCTCCAGGATTGTGTGCGATTCTCCCAGTAGACACACCGTAACTTCTGCCCTTGTGGAGGCGGGGGCACGGGAAGCGAAATGTTGATCGGGATCGGAAGGTTCTTGATCACGATTTGTTGACCATCGACAGCGACGTTGAACTCAACCATGGTGCTTGACACCGTGTCCTTTGTCGACAGGCCCGCGTTGCCGTACGGGTTACCCGTCTGCTGCGCCACACCCAGCGACACAACGCTCTTCTCAGTGATCGATGTGTCAAATTTGATGTCCAACGGCAGTGTCATCTGAGCGTCGCCAGTGCCAACTGATACTGGTAGACCGTCCTTCAGGTTGTCGGCTCCGTAGCTCGACGCGGCAACGACGTTCGCACCAGCGCGGAGGACCACAGAGGTGCCTGGATCGGTCTGCGCCGCGACACATTTGCTCAATGACTCAAGCGCATTGGCACGGCCAGCGGAGGCGGGGAGCTCGCCGAGGATGCCGAGAGCCGCATCTCCGTGCTCCTTCGTGTCCAGCTGTTCATCTTTGTTAGTACTTGGCTTGAGAATGGTGCTCATGAGAGACAAGACCTGACCTTCCACACGATCATTGCAGCCCGAATCGCACGTCGAGGACGCTGTGGTCGACGTCGGCTTCATGGGGATGCCAGCGAGCAACGCCACGGTGTTCGCACGAGCGCTGCTAGACAGTTCCGTCGAGACTCCCGTGGGTGTGATGGTCGCGTGGAGCGCCTCCACCACGTTGTTGCGCGCCTCCATGAGTAGGCTCTCATTGTTCGCGCCGCGAGCCGCGATAATGAGAGACGACGCGGACGTGGTCACCGTCGTGACGTCGAGGTTCGTCACGGCCGCGGTCATGAATTCTTTTTCCGTGGCCATCATCAGATCGCTGCTCATCGTGTTCGCGTACACGGTGGCTTCGCACGTGATGCGCGCCACATCGGTGGTCTCGCTGAAGTCTGGCAACCGTGCGGCGACCCAGAATACCGCCTTGATGGATCCCGGGTTGTTTTCGAGGAGGGGCACCTCCACGGTGGTCGACCGCGTGGTTTGATAAAACGGGCTCCACGTCATCGTGCGGGACGCAAGAATATTCGACGGGTTGACGTACCAACCGTACATGAAGCGCAGATTTGCCGCGAGCGCTTCATCGTCGGTCCATTTCTCCGTGGATATCGTGAACTTGGACTGCCTGGAGATCAAATGACCTTCCGTCATGCCCTTGACCACACACGTGGACGTGATCGGCGCCTTCGGGGTGAATTTGATGGTCGCGTCGCCCTGAAGCGTCGGCGTCACCGTGCATATGAGCTTGTACGTGACTTGCTGACCGGCAGTCAACGAATTGGCGGGGATGAACAAGGACAAGCCGGTGGCGCCAACAATGGCCTCGGCGATCCCGTCGGCGTTGAATTTGAACCACTGAAGGGTGTAGGTGGTACCCGCCTCGACGCCCTGAACTGCGCCGTACAGGGTCAACGGACGATCGACAAACTGGCAGCCAACCGGTCGAATGGACACGACGGGCACGGCGCCTTGTCGGAACTTCAAGAACGCGGTGTCACTGACGCCACGGTACGAGGCACGGAACACGAACGTGCCCAGCGGGAAGAGCTCGGTGGCCGTGCGCTTGATAACTAAATCGCGTTCAGTAAAGCTGCGGAGATCCGCGAAGGGAGCTGGGCATTCATTGCACTCGCCATTCGAGGAGGTCACCCCTTCGCAGCAAGTCCAACGAACCTGATTGGGCTGATACGGGGCGTCGCGGATCTTGGCGTAGAGGCGCAACTGGTCGACGGTGTTGGGCAGCGTCTTGTCGCCGAATTGCACTTCGACGGTGATCGGCGGGCTCTTGACGCACATCGTGACGCTGTCAGTGGCGGTTAAGTTGTTCGGTGCGGTGGCCGTCACGGAAATCACGTACGTTTCTCCGGGAGGCAACGTCAGCGCCGGAATCGTCAGCGAGCGGCCGCAGCAATGAATCGGCTTCGGTGGTTGCGGAGGCAGCGTCGGCGGCGGGAAGGTGGGCGCCGGCGTGGGTGGCGGCGGCGGTGTTGGCGGCGGCGTCGGAGGCTCCGTGACGGGCAGGCAAAGACGGTCTGACGTGGCGTTGCACTCTCGGGCCTCGTATTCCCCGTCGCCACAGGTACGGCAAGCCTTGCACACGTTGTCAGCGTACTGAGTCGCGGGGACCGCGCGGTACGTGCCTGGCTGGCAAGGGGTGATCTTGCGGCAAACCCTGTCGGTCACGTTTGTGCGATTGACGGCGACGTACTCATCCATGCCGCACTCTGTGAGGGGAGCGCAACGACGATCGGCCGTGCGCGAAGGAGGTGTCAGCTCGTACTCCTTGGAGGTGCATGGTGTCCACGGAACGCACGTCAACGCTGAAACGGTGGGTGGCGGCGCAGGCTTTGAGTCGTCGTCGTCCTCCTTCTTTTTTTCATCATTCGCTTCCTTCTTGTTGTGGTCCTTGTCTTCCTCTTCGGTGCATGCTTCGGGGGCGTTCCAGTACGACACCCAACGTCCAACATCGGACTTCTTCAACCCACAATCTGCTACCTTGGCGTTTTCATAAAGGAGGCAGCTCTTGTCCTCGGTGTCAAACGCGAAGGCGTTCACCGACGCCAGCAACTTTGCCTGGGACATGCATGCGTCAACATTTTTCGTCGCGATGACCTTTGGGTCGGTGCCGACGCTGTTTGACCGTAGGCCGCTGCTCAAATCCAAGGTGCTGGCGAAGGGGCAGCGCGTGATGGTTTTTGTCGTTTCCACGAAGCATTTCGCATTGCCAGTTGGTGCGGCGGCAGCAGGGGCAGCGGCAGGAGTGATTGGCGTTCCCCGTGGCACTTCATAGGTGCCGTAGGGGCATACGCCGGCGTCCTTGCACACTTTGAAGTTATCCGAGCTGCCGTCGTAAATGCACGCGTCGCCTACTGAGTACCCACCGCAATCGGGCGTCGTGCACGTGACGCGTCCCAAGCACTTTTGCTTCGGCTGGCATTCACTGACAATTTTCGTGCACGTGTAAGGACTCGCGCCCGCCGCTGCGTTTTTGTTGTCGTTGTTTCCTTCACCGTGGTTGTCGTCGTCGTCGTCTTCTTTGTCTGATCCGTGAAGCGATTTGCAGGAACTGCTCTTACACTCGCCCGTCACGAGACAACACTGTCCACTGCAATAGGGTGCGCAGTCACAGTCGCCAGTGGACGGAGGGGATGGTTTCTTGTCGTCGTCGTCGTCGTGTTCATCGTTCTCGTCCTCGTTGTCGAGCAGCCGGCGAGCCGCGAAGGCCTTGACTCCTTCCCCACTGCTTCCCCCCGACGGCGCCGCGGTTGTGGTTGTCGTCGGCGTTTCGGTCGTCGGTGTTCCATCCGACGCGCCGCCGAGGGATCCCGGGAGGGTGAGCCATCCGTTGCCATTCGCCGCGCAGCAAGTGCCGAGGACGGCGCCGGTGCGCTGGTGCGTGATCGTCCAGCAGTATTTCAGGTAGCACGAGTTGTCCACGCCACAGGGCTTCCACGAGCCGCTGGCGGAAAGTTGAATGGCCTGATCGGCGTCGACACACACGGCTGAGGGCGCGATGTCGACGGTAGGTGACGTGACGTTGCGGGCTTGGCATGGGCAAGCGGTGCTGATCGCAACGCACGACCCGTCCCAGCACTTGAATGGCTTGGCCCTTGGGCATCCGTTGGGCGGGTCCGTCGCACAGGTGCATCGGCACTCACCATCATCGCACACTTGCTGACCCGGTGGGCAACCGCAGTCCTTGGAGCGGGCCACGCAGGTGTTGTTCCAGCAGCGATAGGGGGTTTCGGGTCGGCAACGGCACTGTGAAATCGCGCTTGCGCATTGATTGTCCCAACAAATGACTTTCGGGTGTGGGCAGTCCATCGCACAATGGCGCAAATCCGCGACGCAGCTGCCAGCTTGGACGCACGCCCAGCCTGATACGGCCGACGTGGCGCCCACCGCGGTGGTGTTGGACGGCACGTTGGCCCAGAGGGTGGAGCTGACCGACATCGACTGCCCGATGGCGGCGGCGGTGCATCGATACGTGACAGGGGGTGGGCAATCGCAAGCCGACACCGAGGTGGCGCACGCCGAGTTCCAGCACGTGACCGCATCGCACACGCGGCCGCAGTCTTCCGTGGTGGCTGCGCAGCGGCCGTTGGCGCAACGCTGTGGTGCAGACGGGGGACAGTCGCAGCTTGTGAAGTTTGCCGCACATTTCGAGTTCCAGCACAAGAACGGAGCCGCGGAGCCAGCGACGCATCGAACATTGCAATCGGTGAGCCGCTTCGCGCAAACGTAGGATCCTTCGCACCGGTACGGGAACTCTTCATTGCATCCCGCGGCGACTGGGGGCTTCACACCCGGAGGCGCTTCCGTCGGTTTCGGAGGAATGGTCGTGGGGGGCGAGAACGCCACGCATGTCCAGGAGAGCGTGAAGCCGTAGCCCCTCACGCGGCGGTCCGATTGAAACCGAACGATGAGGGCATTTCGGGGGACGTCAAAGCTGTAGGCGACGGTTCGCGTGCCGGAGTACGTGCGAAGGGCCAATCCGGCCTCGTCGTGGAGAGTCACGTTGTCACCCGTGCCAGCCGTTCGAAGGTCAATGGCAAGCTGCATCGTGAGGGGTGCACTGGTCTTACCATCGGTTGCGGTCGTGTCGGGGCAGCGGATCTTCCACTCACAGTCCTCATCGTCTCGATAGTAATTCGTGGAGTAGGCGGCTCCGTCGCGGTCACTCATGATGGTGCCCTTCACGGCAGTCATGTAGCTGCCCACCGGTAGGCTCACCCACGCCGCGTTGGCCGCAGAGCATCGCGGCTGCGAGACGCACTTGTACTGGAGGTCGAATCCGTAACCCCGGCGATCTCCGTTGCTGCGGAAGTTGACATCGACATGGCGGACACCGGTAGAAGGTGTGGTGCTACCGGACGACGACAGCCACGCGGGAGCGACATCGTCGTTCAACGTGTACGAGCCGAGAACGACGGGAGGAGCGGCCGTTGATGGCTTGGACGCCGGTGATGAGGCGCTTCCTGGAGAGGCGGCGACGGCGGGTGTCTCGGCGACATGTTCTGTGATCTCCAGGACATCGTTGCGATCAGCGAGTCGTGTCCGAATTTCGGCGGCGACGTACAGTGGCGATGGGCATCGAATGCTCCATGCACAGTTTTCACCGTCACGGTAGTAGTTGCTCGAGTAGGCGGATCCGTCCAGATCGCTCTGAATGGTCCCTTGGACATCAATGAAGGTTGTTTGATCGCGGGTCACCAACGAGCTGCACGTGGCCGATGGCAGACACGTGACGCGCACGGAGGCGCCCAGGTTGGTGATGCCTTTGTCGTTCGAGCTGAAGTTAACCATCAATTGACGGACGCCGACGATCGGCGCGACGTTGGTTGATAACGTGTGGTTGGAAATTTCCACGGCTGCGGTTTCGGACGATTCCGCGTTGCTCAGCCTCAAGACGTCCCCTTTCGTCAAGCGTGTCACGATGTCCGGGGCAGCGAAGTAACCGGTGGGACAGTTTGCGATCCAGGAGCAGCGCTCACCGTCATAGTAGTACTTGTCACTTTGAGCGGCACCATCCATATCGGTGACGATGACGACCGCGGGCACGGTGGACTTGCTCCCCGAGATCGTAGGCGCCGTCAGGGTCTGCTCTGCCGGCGTCGAAGACGAACACATTGCGTTATTGACGCAACGATACTGTAACGTGAAGCCGTATCCGGTGCCACGCGAACCGGTCGTGAAGTTGACGCGCAGGCGGTTCACCGGTGGATTGAACATCAGATTGCGCGTGCCTTGTCCAGAGAACCGCCCTAAAGGCTGATTGGTCACGTCGTCGATGAGCACGACGACGTCGTCCGCGTCCGACGTCCGATACGTCAGCGACACGGCAATGGACTGCTGTTTCGAAGGGCAAGACGCCACCCACTCGCACGACTCGTCGTCGCGGTAGTAGTTTCCGGAAAACGCGGCGCCGTCGACATCGCTCATAATCACGCCACTGGTGGCCTGACTGAGCGTAAACGGTCCAATGTTGCTGCACCGGCTCGGGATGCCACATCGATAGTTGACCGTAAAGCCACGGTTCCGCCCGTTCGCGTTGGTGCGGAACAGTAAAAAGATTTTAGCATAAATGTCGCTGAAGGTCATGGCTTGTACTTGAGAACCCGTGAACGTCTTGATCGTTTTCATGTTTTCGTCCAGAAGCGATAGCGAATCGCCATCCGCTTCAAGCGCGGTCGTCACGGTCGGGTAGACCGTCAACACGTCGCCCTTCTCGGATAATGGGCAACGGATTTCGTACACGCAGTTTTCATTGTCCGCGTAGGGCACGCTGGTGTACGCCGCGCCATCGGCGTCGCTCATGATGGTTCCGGTGAGCGCCGTGAAGAGACGGCTCGTACCGTTGAAGGAACACTGGGCGGAATTCACACATGTCCACCCAACGGACACTCCCCGATTGATGTTTGCGTTGTCTGACGTGAAGCGGAATTGCAGCTTGTTGTAACCAGGGGCGTAGAACGGCATCGTCGCAAAATTGGACATGTTGTAATTTCCGACGAGCACAGGTTCAGGCATCACTTGAACGACCGCCTCTCCTTCTTTTGGCACGGGCATCGCCGGGGTTGCAAAGACTTCGAACTTATCCCCTGGGACCAGGGCACCGTAGATCTCCGGAAGAACGAAGTGATTTGCGTTCGGGCACCGGACGGACCAGTCGCATCGCTCGCGGTCGTAATAGCCAGCGTCCGTGTAGGCTGAGCCATCGTAATCGGTGGTAAACCGGCCGCTGTATCCGACGAGATCGCCAAGCGACACGTTCGCAGAGCACGTCGGCGAACTGACGCACTGCCAGCGAATGGACCAACCACGGTCGACGTAGTGGCCGCCGGGGCTCGTGAAGCGCACGAAGAATTTGCTCAGTCCGAAAAGGGGGCGAGAGTCGGATTGGCCTTGGTATACGCCGAGCACCTTGCCGTCGGCGTCCGTGACCGTGAGATTGTCGCCAGTCGCCAGTGCCGTTCGAATGACGGGAGCGATGTAGAGCGTTGAACTGGGGCAGCTGACAGAGTAATCGCAGTCCTCATTCTCGCGGTAGCCCTCGTTCGTGTACGCTTCGCCATCGACGTCGCTGTAGATGAAGCCCTGATAGCTCTTCACTTGGCGCTGTTCCGCTGTTCCGTTGAAGCTGCACTGTGGAGTCTTGAGGCAAACGTAACTGAGAGAGAAACCCCGATCGCGCTGTCCCGTCACGGAGGTGACGAAGACGACTTTGATGCTGTTGAAGCCGCCCTTCCACATCGGCCGCTTGTTGGACTGCCCGGTCACTTTCAAGATGCTGTTCCCAGACTCGGTGTCGGAAAGTTCAACGTAGTCAGAGGGTGCCAAGGCCGTCGATAGGGTCGGTGCAACATACAAATTCTTCGGGCATTGAATGGTCCAGGCACAGTTTTCGTTGTTGCGGTACGGTTCATTCGTGTACGCCGCTCCGTCCACGTCGGAGAGGATCACGCCCGAAGCTTCCTTCAGCGTCGTGCCGCTAGCGCGACCACTGCATTGAGGCACGCTCAGGCATTTCCACGTCAACGACGCGCCACGATCCTTCGTCATGGATTTCACACCGGAGCGGAAGGCCACCTGAAGGACATTTTGCCCCGTGGCCCAAAGGGGTGCTCGCGAGCCTTGACCTGTGAACCTCACCAGCGATTCTCCACTGGCTGTCTTGAGCTCCAGATAATCGTCGCTGTCGCTGCCGAGAGCGAACGACACCACGGGCGCCACGTAGGTGCCAGTTGGACACGTGATCGTCCAGTCACAGACTTCGCCGGGAAAGTAAGCGTTAGAGGTGTAGCCGTCGCCGTCGACGTCGGTAAAGAGGACGGCCGTTGCGGCGTCGGTTCCCGTCAAGGGGGTCGTAGGGACGACGCCATCATCAGCTGCGGTCAGCGAGGCAACTTTCGTGCTGCTGCACCTTGGCTGCTTGACGCAGGTCCACTGGATGGCCGCGTTGACATAAGCCATGTCGGCGGAAGCGAAATCAATGAAGAGCGAGTTGCTGGGCATGATGCTGCGGTAGGTGTCTTGCGCCGCGATTTGCCTCAGCGGTTTGGGCGATGCCGAGGTCATATCGTCCGCTGACGCAAAGATGTTGAGTCGATGGCCACCACGCTTCGACGTCGACGACCAGAAAGCGGAAACGCCAGCCGCGACGAACATGCCGGAGGGACACTGAAGGTTCCAACGGCACGTGACATTCATACCGTTGGCCCAGCGAGCAATGGACACCGAACCGGTGGGCCGGGCAGCCGTGGGCGTTGCAGGAGCGGAAAGGGTCGCGATAATGGACGCGGATTCGTCGACGGCAGCTGCCGACGCACCTGGCGCTGCGGTAGGCAACGCTGGTACGAGGGCTGAACGACAGCCCGGATGATTGTTCGTCTTGAAGTCCGGTATGAAAAGTGTGCCTTGCGCAGTGGCCGCGACAGCTGCGTCGAACAGCGACACGGTGACGAACGCGGCGATGAGCAGGGTCAAGAAAGACGCGGATGGTAAAGCCATTTTTTTTGATGATAGGGAAGTACAAAGAGAAAAAAAAGAGTGGCCGCCGGGGCGCGTATGTGCGATGAACAGGATTGAGAATCGACCGTTCAAATCTCTGCGTGGTGAAAAGGGCAGCATAGGAAAAGATGTCATTTTTCGTTTTTGCCAGAGGACTCATGAGTTTCCCTCAGACATGGGGAGGCCCAGAAGACGAACGGAGAGATCCCGCCACCACATGATGGTACCACACAGCATGCGAAGAAAATGACAGCGGTACAGCGGGTAGGTTAGAAAATGGCCACGCGCAGAGGAAAAGCGAAGGTGTCGACGAACCCCATGTCAGTGTCGTGTGTGACGCGGTCGGTTGAGAGACACAACGCGAACAAAACAGCAACCCACCACGAACGAAAAAAGGAATAACGAAACAAACACGCCTGCACAACACAGCTGGGGGAGCCCACACTGGAAAAGGGAGGAAAAACACTCCAGAAGCAGCGTGTGTGTGGGGGGGAGATTGCGAACAATGAGAGAGAGTGAAACTGCGTCCGAAAATCCGTCCTTTAGCGCCCAAGAAAAGGAGAGATGTGGTTCGACGTGTGGGTTCGAATACATCATCATGGCCGCGCTGCCGCAACGGCAATCGACCGGGGTCTAAAGTGACTGGAGGAGAGCGAGCGCGGCGGTGAACGCCGCGTCTTTTGCGGCAGGTTGTGAAGCGTTTCTAGCTCCCACTTGCTCTTCGGGCGGACTCGTCAACGCGTATCCGATGCAGTTTTCGGTCTTCTGGTAGTTGTGTTGCATAGCCCAGTTGCGGCCGGTGTCGGAAGCCAACGTCATGTGGTCGGCAGTCTCACTGTTGTACCAAACTTCCAGGCAAACTGCGCCCGGCGTCGCGCTGCTCAGCACTTGCCCGTTAACGAATATCGCGGCTTGGTAACCGCTCGGCGGGGTCGATGTCGTGTCACCCCAGTTGTCCTCGAGCGAGTTGCTCCAGTAGTCATTAAACGGCACCCCGCCGGACAGCGGTTGGTATCCCTCTGTCCACATGACTTCGTAGTCGCCATTGGTCGCGACACAGTCCGCGCTTCCACAAAGGCACATGTCGGTGCGACTAGGGCTCCAGAGCTGAATTAACGCGGTTTGCACTGCTGGCGGGGGCGTTGGCCCGGGGTTGCCGTTGAGCTCTTGGATCGCGGCCGAGATGGCCGCCTGATAGCCGTTGGCGACAGCGAGCCATTCTGCTGCGAGACTAGGATCCGACAGGCGCGAGAGGGAGGCCGCCGTGCTCGCGAGGGTTTTCACCGCCCCGGGTCCGAAACTGTTGGAGAAGGGAGTCTCGCGCACGTCGTCAAGAATGCGCTTCGCTATCATGCTACGACTCGCGAAGCCCGCCACGCCACCAGTGAAGGACGTTGACGACGCAATAAACGTCACGGAAATGCTGGTCGCTTGAGACGTCGTCACGGAGCCGAGGTCGACCCACGCAATACCGGCCGCGCCGTCGTAGGAGAAGCTATTGGCACCACCGAACCTCTGGTACGCGATCGGGACGCTGTTGACGGACGCCGAGGCGATCGGTGCCGAAGCGACGAACGCAAGTCGCACATTTCGCGTAGTGAGTTGGCCGTTGTAGGTTCCTTGAAGAGAGCCAATCTCGACCGTGGCGGCCACGTCGCTGGAGTAGTTGTAAACCACGCTTGTGGTCGCGAACGCGCCAGTGATGTAGCCATAGGTTTGGCCATCGTCTTCGTACATGTCGAACGACCCGCTCGTTGATGCGGCATAGATGTGAAAATCGACGGCGGGGTAACCGGGTTGGCCCGCGATGCCGATGACGCTCGGCGTACGCAACTGAGGGATGATGCTTCCGCAACGAATAAATCTCGGGACGTCGTGTACGCTATACTGCTTCGTCACCCACTGGTCGCCTTGACGCATCGTGGAGCCGAAGATGGCGTCGTACCAGCAGCCTGGGGGGACCCACACTGCCTTGGCGGCCAACTGCGTCGTCCCCGAAGCCGCGAACGCGATTGGTGCCACGAACATGTCGTCGCCGAAAAAGTACTGCGCGTGAACGCCATCCTGGCCCATCGAGTACGCGCTATTGTGGGTGGGATAGTCGTAGTACATTGGGTGCACGAAGGCCAGACCGGTGTCATACGCGGCTCGCGCGTAGGTGTAAATGTATGGCAACAAGGCAACTCGAAGGTTCATGACGTCGGTGATCGCCTCGCGGAACGGTTCGGGGAGGCGCCAAACGTTGACGATTCCACAGTCGTTGGTCGTCCAACAACTGCCGGCCGACATGCCGCGGTCGTGGATTCGCATGACGCCACTGAACGCGCCAAATTGCATCCAACGAACGTGCAGCTCGTGGTCATGCGGCGGTCCGACGAGATCATGTGATACCGAACCGTACCCGACGTTGGCCGCGGTGGCCGAGAAATAGGGCTGATACGCCATGCACTGCCAGGAGAGGAACGACACGTCGCCGCTGAAGCCGACTTGATAACGGTGATTGCCAAGACCGCCCCAGCGCGCTAGGATGTTGTCACGCTTCGCCGCGCCGCGCCGCGCGTTGGACGTTGCGCGGACGTGATCTGTAATGAAGGTTGGATTCATGCGCCCGCCGCTGCAGCCCCCCGCATCGCCGCCCTGCTGCCAGTCGATCCAGTAGAAATCAAAACCGGCGAACTGTTTCAGTGTGACGTCCTCGACGGCCCGCATGTACGTGCCGTTCAACGGCTGAAACATAACCGTCTGCCCCGCCGAGGGATTCTGCCCCATCACACCGCAGATTTGCTTGTAGCTGTCCTCCCAGTTGCCAATGCCATCCGCGTCATGAATATTCGCCGCGACGACGAGACCTTTGCTGCGCAGCATCGCGAGGGTATCCTCTGGGAAGGGAAACAGCTGCCGGTCCCAGGTGTACCCCGTCCAGTCATTCTTCGTGTGCCAGTTCATATCCAGGACGAGCACGTCGAGAGGAAGACCGTTCTTTTGAAAATTGTCGACGAGGCGGACGAGATCGTCGTGGTCATAGTCATACCAGCGCGTAAACCACGAGGCATACAAGTTACGCGTGCTGATGGGGGTGCGGCCCGCGATACCAATGTAATCTTTCAAGGCCTGGCGGTACTGTGTTCCGTGGCCGAAGAAGTATAAATCATCCGACAACGTGGTACTGCGCAAAGTGTTGGAGAACCAATGGTCGTTGGACAGAATAAAATTCATCGTGTCGTTGACGATCGTCCAGCCGCCACGCGACACGACGCCGTAGGCGCAATGCAGCTGCTCGTTGTGGATAATCGTGTTGCTGTTTTGCTGGCAGTCGAGGCTGATCGTGCACAGTTCATCGAGAGATTTGATCGTTCCCAACAAGTTTGCGGAGTCGACATCGCCGTAGCGCCACGTGTTTCCGTCCTTCGTGACGATGGACAGGGTGTTGTAGCTGAACGCGGTGCCCACTTCATAAGTAAGTGTCAGGCGGCTTGTCGCGATGGTCAGTGTGTTGCCGGACGTTGATTGAGTAAAACTTGGGACTGGTAATGCGCGGTTGACAGCCATCAGCGTGGCACGGTCCTCGAACATCGCCGGCGTCGATGAGCTGTACTCGAGCCGAATGACATTGTCCGTCAGCACAGTGAAACGTGCATTGCCGCTCACCACCTCGGCGGCGCTATGAGCCTTCGGTTGATAGGAGTAGATGCTAAGATCGCTGAACGGCCCTTTGCCGCTCTGATCATTGGGCAGCCGGTGTCCGCCGCGCGCCGCGTGGACACAGGTGACCACCATGATCAGCGCCGCGGCCAGACATGCCAGTGATGTGAACCGCATGTCGCGTGCACTACGTGTTACGTTGTATATCTGATGATAACAGAATCGATTAGTAGGCACCCTCCCCTTCGTCTGCTTGGAAAATGCCTCTTTCGAAACCGACGAAATTTCATCAACGAAAAATTAATGAAAAAAAATCAGATATCCGTCAGAATCGGCGATTTTGTGTTAAAGAAACCCTGAACTGTTTCTACGACTAGGTTTTCATCCGAGTTGAAAATTGTCGTGATGACATGATACATACAGTACGCTGCAGCGGTCATTCCGTGGCACGATGTAGGGGTGAGATCGAACCGTTTTCGATGATCTAAGAAGCAATTGAAAGCCCGCGGGCAGGAGATAATGGCAAAATGTATGCCGCCCCTCAGGAATGCCACAATACCCCCTAAACACCCACCCGGTTTTCCCCCCCATGGTTCTTTTCACAACGCGGAGGATGATGTGGTCAATTTCAGACGGGCGAGTGTTTGCGACACCACCTGTTCGTGATTCTGCGCGAACTGCGCGACCACCAAGTGGAAGCAACCGTCGCCGTTGGCGGCGACGCGATCTCTGATCCGACGCAGTTCGGCGGCCGAGCGGCCCTTAATGAAGTCGAACAGCGCCTGCGCCCGTCGAAACATGGTCGATTTTAACAAGGATAAGTCGTAGAAGTTGGCCGGCACGGTGATCACGATGTCCACGACTTCCGCGTCATGCATCGCCGACGTGTCCTGGTCTGCGGCGAAGCGTACGGTATGGGCAACGCCTCCTCCTCCATCATTCCGAAGTTCTCCTCCGTCGCCAGCGAGGGAGGCTGAGACGTGTGAGAATTGTTTGGAGAAGGCAATCAACTCGCTGGCTTGGTGCCCCGGGAGGGATAGGGTCACCGACATGACTTCGTTGTTGGCCGTGGATGGCGGCGCGGGCGAAGACGACGGCTCGACCGTCGACGTTTTCGTCGAGGAAGTCATTGAAGCGTTGTTCGCGAAGGACGCATTTTCGGCCGACGTGAATGAGGCGTTGAGCTGAGAGCTGGATGGGTGGGCCATGGAGGAAGCACTTCCCGGTTTGTGGCGCGGCGAGCGCGTCGGGTCCACGGCCGGTGCCGCGGCGGGAAGTCGCGCGGCCACAACGGAGGGCGTGCCTTGCTTTCCAAGAAGGCCTCGATGGTACAGCTCGTACGACATGGCGTCTGAAAGAAGTTGAACCAGCGCCACAGGGTCGTAGCGCTGCAGAATGAAAGCGGCCTCGGGAATCGTGCCACCACCCGTGGAGTTGTTTGTTGCCAAATGAGGCATTTCGTCCCCCGACGACGCCTTCTTCTTCTGCATGGCCCCGGAACCACCGCTGCTCGGTGCGCCGCTCTTCTTCGGAGAGCCCTTCGCTTCGACCTGCGATGCCGTACCCCCTTCTTCCCCAGGCGTCCGCAGCTGCTGCGTTTCTTCAGACCCGCGCGCACCCATCGCGGCGCTCGATCGGTGCTCCGGGGGGGTGCCGGTGGTGCCATCTAGGAGGAGCATTGAGCCATCATACGCCGATAGCAATCGATCCATGAAGGAGCGTTTTGTGGTCGTCGTGGCGGATGGAAGTGAAGACGATCCGTGCGTGTGCAAGCCGCTCGGCGGATGCAAGAATCCCGATTTTTTTGAGCTCGTTAATACCCCCGCGGCGTTGTCCTCGTCGCGTTGGCCTCCTTCCTTTCTGTCTAAGTTCATGCATCGCAATAATTGACCAGATACACACCGTTGCCGGACGGCTAAAGGACTGGCACCGAGCAGACTCGTCGGGGCGACGGTGAACGTGGGTGGTCGGCTTGGCGGTCGATTGGAGGGTGGTTCCTCGCTCCTGCCGACGCCACCGTCCGGGCTTCTAGAGGCTGGCCGGCTGCCTACAAACGGATGCTTCTCTTGCCGTGATTCCGGGCGACGTGAGGACGGTCGCGACAACGAAGTCGAAGCGGTTGCCACGGGCAGCAGAGGGGTACGCCGTGCTTCGAACAGCGTCTGAGGGCGAACGTCGTGCACAGAAGCAGCCGTGGAGGCAACAACAAGCGAAGAAAGAGGACTCGGCAGTACCTTGGACCCCCTCGTGCTCACAAGGTACCCGCCCATGCCGCCAGTGACGGACGTCAAAGGCGATTGCCGGCGCGCAGCAGCTGGCAGCGAGCGCTTGGCCCCGTTAACGCCGCCAACGAGGAGGTGGTTCACGCTGATGTCCTCCTCCTGCCGAGGTTGCCCTCCCCCCTCTCCGTCATAGAGCGCATTCGCGTGCTCAATGAGCTTGACTCGATCGAGCGGCGACACCCCCAAGAAGAGCGACCAAAGAAGAGGTTCCGAGGTCGTGGCGCCTGGCGTCGCCGCGCGGCGTACCGGCGAACGCACGCCTCCTTCCCTTCCTCCCCCTGCCTCTGTGGTGTGCGGATGATGACGTCCTGCCGACTGGTTTTGATCCGCCGCTGACGTGGCCCAGGACACTTCTTCCCGAGGAGCGGCACCACCGCGACGGCTGGAATGCGACGTGTGAGCCCGCCGCGGTGACCGACGGTCGCGTGACGCAGCGGCTGATTGAGGCGACCGCGGCGCGACGCGACTGCTGTCATCCGCCGCCGCGAGAGCAGTGTCCCAGGTCCCGTCGTCACCGCGTCGCCACGCCTCGGGGCATTCACTTGCGCAGAAAAACAGCCAACGTCCGACGCCCGTGTCGGACAAGCGCGCGGTGCTCATAAAGTACAGTCCCATTCGCAGCTGCGCCGCATAGGGATTGCCGAACGACACCGCACGCACAATGTCTCGCGACAGCTTCGCCAGCCGCTCCGTCGCCCCTTGTGACACTGGAATCGCCAAGTTGTGCTGACTTTCGGCTGCGCTTGTTGCCGTGCGAACGGCGACTGGGAGAGAAACATCATCCAGCCGATGTCGATTGATCCTTCGTTCGACGCCGATGAGCCGGTCGTCAGCCCACACGCAATTCGCCAACGACAGCTTGGCATCACCTGCAACAGTGAATTTTGAAAGAATCGCCAGACCCGTGAAGGTCGGATCGTGGATAAACTGCGCGGTCCGACTGGCGGACAGGAACTCAACGGAGACGCGGTTCGACGACCGGGCCGCAGTGGCGTTGCGAATCGGAGGCTGATCAGCAGTCACCGGCAGCGCTTCTTTTTGATCTTGCGTCGTATCGTAGACGATGACTGCGACGATGTCGCCCGCCGCGCCCATCACGAGATTTTCATACACGCGCAGGCGGAGGGCTCGTTCTGCGTTTACGACACCAGAATTTTGTCCAGGAATGGAAGAAGCCGTCCTGGCGCCGATGACGCTCTGAGAGGCTGTCCAGTCCGTGTCATTCCAGGTCAGCACGTTGCGGACCGGGTCGAGCGAAAAGCGGCCCTGCAAACAGCCACCGACAAATACGTAGGTGTCAGGTACCGCCACGCTGCGGCACTGTGCGTTGCACAGTGCGTGCAGCACGCTGAGCGTGGGCAACGCCATGGGGTGTGCAAGCGAGTCTGTGGGGTGGGAAAGAGCTCGTCTGTCACCGGGAAGCGAGTAGAGTAACGCCGGCAGAGGATTGGAGTAACCAAGTCACTCAACACTACGCCTTTTGCATATTTCACTCCACGTCACGTTTGTTTCCCCGAAACGCAAGTGACCGGGTTTCGGATTGTTGTCAGACCTGTTGAGTTTGATTTTGCGTTGCAAAACTTGCGCGCCTCACCGGATTTATTTCACGCGCGGGTATGGTTGTGCATCATGCAGTAAGACACACGGCCGAAAGGGGTGTTCTGGGTGGGTCTCATCCGGCGTATCAGGGCCCAATTACGGCGACGACGAACTTTCGCGTTTGCAAAACGGGCGCCGCGGGGACCATTCCCCCAGGGCTTGATCGATTGCTTCCCTCCCTTGCACAAGCCTTGGTTTTCCTTCGATCCAAAACTGCGCGGGTCGTGTGAAAAGCTACTGCAGAGAGCCTCCGTCTGCGCTGCAAGCATCCGCCCAGGGCCATGCGTGGTCGGTGAATTGGTGTGGGGGCCCAACGGGAACTCTGACAGCATTCAGACCACACCACATGCCCTACGGTCCGGTTCGGGAAACATTCGCGGGTATCACACGGCCTCACAACCTGACCGACAGCCAGTGCGCGACCTTGGCCTTGACGGCATTTGGCGCGGGGTCACACGTTTGAAACTCGGCCGAGGTCGCCGCCGTGACGCAACCG
>ERZ1292630.610-Hain-H41-02um-R3-610-length-36550-cov-6_pt1 | contig 36550 bp, 20 predicted proteins | sample MGYA00564408_ERZ1292630 | MGnify/ENA primary metagenome ERZ1292630 (study PRJEB36523, sample SAMEA6512641) | groundwater metagenome | collected 2019-01-08 | study: AquaDiva: Metagenomics assemblies of 32 groundwater samples
GCTTCGTGGCCTTGGGCGTCCTCGAGCGGGAAGCGGACGATCGGCGGCGCGGCGGGGGAGGCTCGCTCTCCGGCCCCCTCCCGATCGGCCTCCTGCAAGTCTGCTGGACGCCGCTTTGGGGGAGCATTCGCCAAGCCGCCCGGCCCGGCACCGGCGATGGGTACTTCCGACAAAGGCGCAGCGGCGCCGTCGCGGTGAGTCGCCTTCCCCCTCCGGAGTGCTTCGACGACGTCTATTCGCGCATCGTGCGATCCGCGTCGTCCTCCGCTGCCGCGGCGATCTGTGGCCATAAGTTCGAAGCGGCGACGCCGCGTCCGGTGGAGCCCTCGGCGCCGCCCACGGAGGCCTCGACCTTCTCGTGGGCCCTCGGCCAGTGGATTCTCGAAACGGTCACTCGAGTGGATCGGTGCAGCCACTCCGCGACCGCAGCGTGGAGCGGGGCTCTTTTCGAGGGGCGGTCGCAAACGGACGAGCGTGAAATACTGCTAACAACAGAGGGTTCGCCGTCGCATGTTGATGACGTGCCACCGGCCATTTGTAGCGTCGACGTGTGGCCCTGCCGCATCCGTCGCGTCGAGGAGGCGATCGCGGATGACGCGGCGAGGGTCGCCGCTTCCAAGGCGAAGAGCGTTTCGTCCGCGACGCTGATTCACAGCGAAAGCTACTTCGCCGCACGTGACGCGTCAACCAGGGTGTCGTTACCGGTCGAGAAGCTACTGTGGCGGCGCATCGGCCAGCACTGGGCCCATCGCCTGGATCGACCGCTAATGGGAAGTGCCGATGCCGCCAGAGGCTTTAGCCTAGGCTTACGCGCGTTCGTCGCCGTGCTCTGCTCCACGGAGGCCCACAAGCGACCTTCGCCGCACCAGGTGGTGGCGTCTCTCGCGAACCCCGGAGGGGCATCCGTGGCCAACCCTCCGCACCCGTGGTTGATTGGGCTACGGGGGCAAGTCGACGGAGCTTTATCTGACATCTCGTCGGCCGTGTTTCGGGCAGCGACCACCGCCGGTGTGATGCCGAGCTTGACGCGGCCCTTGTCGTCGCAGGTCCGGATCGTCGCAGGTGATGACGATGACGACCACACGGCGGTGGTGGTGGGGTCGGACAGCGGCGACGACGATCACTCGTTCGATTTGACGGGCAACGCGGACGTAGCCCCTCGGGGTATGCCGTCGCTAGGCCCCGTCGCGTCATCCGCGGATGCCCAGTCGCCGTGCCTTGGAGTGTCAGCAGTCTTCATGCGTGCGATCCGCGAGCTTGTTCAGGCAGAAGATGACGATCCTCGGACTGCTTTATCGAACGATGCCCGCCGCTCGGTGCTTGCACTCGGAGACGCCATCATGGGCCTCGAGGCCTGTGCACCCGGCGCAACCTCGGCGTGGCTTCGCAGCATCAGCCGCGAGGTGCGGTCGGACGGTTGCGGCAGCATTCACCAGGGAATCCCGTCCACGGCCGGTGCGGGTTACTTCTGCGCGAGGACCACGTCGGTCCTCGACGCGGGGGCCTACGACGCGTCTGCGGGCCGCAAACAACGAGTGTTAGGCGACACGGGATTGCAGCACCGGTTGCACGCACAGTGGCTGGCGTCGTTCGCCCACGCTGTTGCTGACGCAGCCCCCCCGTAACCTGGATCGCCCCCCGTGCCTCTTGATGCGGCATCCATGGCCCAAGTTGACTGGTGCTGTGTGTGCGTTTTGTGCGTCGGTGGCGCGACGCACCCATCCTGTGGGTTCGCGTGGGTGATTTCTAAAGGGCATGTCCGCTGCTTTGATGTGCAGTGCCCCACCCATTTGTTCACGTCATGTCGGCCTCGCGGGCGGTGAACCGAGTCGTCATGGCGCCGCTGAAGGCCACTCGGTGGTGCAAAGCGGACCCCATTGAACGGTGGACGTGCGGATGCGACCTCCTTCGTCGACTCGACGACGGCCCACTCCTCGCGCCGCCACCGGCAGGCTCGACCGTACCCTTCGATGTCCAGTCGGCCTTCGCGGTGCGGGCCGCCGTGTATTTGCGCGGCATCGTAGATACGTTGGACGTGACGTTGAGGAAACGGCGCCCCTTCGCCGACACCCGACGTGAGGGCTACGGCAGCGTCGCGACGGTGTTCCCTCTGACGTGGCTGGAACGTGCCGTGGATGGGCGGACGAGCGTCCAACTGCTTCTGAACCGCAGCCTCGCGGACGCCTTCTCGCAGCACGACACCGTGTCGGGCAAGACGACCTTGCCGCTTCACGTGTGTAGACGGCTGACAGTGTCCACGCGCCGTGACGTCGACTTGCTGTTTCGCTCGATGCTTGGGTTCGCGGCGGTCGCCTCGCAGGTGTTCCTCCGCGGCAACGCCGTGCGACTCACTTCGGATGATCGTGACGTGGTGTCGTTGCTGACTACCACTTTTGGCGACTTGTTGACGGCGCATGAGGTGGCCACTGTCGGCTTGGGGGCGACGCAGCAGGATCATGACAGCCACGACGGCAGTAAATCGCCGCGCACACGATCACACCGACGATCGCTCGAATGGGGCTCCACCGAGCACCAGGTCCAAGTCGCCTGCCCCTCTGACGTCGTGTCCGCCTGGGTCCTGCTGCGAACCAACGAGTGGTCTGATGGTCACGCGAAGGCGGTGGGTGCGATGTTGCGCGAGGCTGCCCCGCGCTTCGTGATTTTGGCAGACGACGCGAGGGCCGTCAGCATCCGCGCGGCTCATGAACGCTTCGAGGCGGAGGCGGCGCGCGCCCAGGAGGCGGAGGCTCGCGCAGCCCCGGAAGCGGATGATGCTCCGACGGCGTCGTGCACATTCGTCACCGCGCCCGCGTCGCAGCTGCTTGCTGGTTGGCCGGAAATGTGCGCGTCGGCACCCAACGTCACCATTGTCGGCCCTGTTGAGGCCGACGTCAGGCTACGGAAGCAACTGGCCGACCGCGACGAAGTTGTGCGAAACGTTGGTATCAACGTTGATGCCCTCTCCGCGGTGCAGTGGTACCCATCGGCGTCGTTCGGCGGCCCGGTGCACCTTTCCGACGCGGCCCATTTGCCGATGTCGTCGCTGATAGGGAATTCAAAGTTGTATGCTTCCGTGCGACAGAGTCGCGTGATCCGGCCCTTTTCCTGTCTGCGTCGTGGATCGACCCTGTACTTTCCTGGACTGCGAAATCAAATCGGTGTCGGAGTTCCCGTCGCGACGAAGCGGTCGACCGTGCCGCTGGCGCACGAACGCTTGATTCACTTGCACACGAAGGTTCACTACACGACGACTATTCCGTGGCTGTCCGCCACCTTTCTAGGCGTTTGACGGAACGGCGGCCGCTCATTTCTGGTATTTGCTGCCCGGCGTCCAACAAGATATCTTGCGGTGGTGATACGTGATTTGGACGATACGCCATAAGGCAACGCAATTGTGATTGCATCGGTAGCTCAGCGACCACACCCGAAGCTCCCCCACTCCATTTATTGAGTTGATGTCACCAGGCGCGACAGCCTACACGCCGCATACGGCGGCGACGCAGAAGCACTACGACGCGTTGGTGTCCGTGGTCCGCCGTCATTTACCCTTTGGCATCGACGACTCCGTCGCGGAAATCGCAGACGATGTGATCAGCGTGTGCAGGAACAGCGCCTTAAGGGAAACAGAAAAACAGTTGCGACTGGAAGAAGTATTGGGGAAAGTCCTTTCGCTTGAGCATGTGGTGCAACTATTGCAACTATGCGCGGAACTCAATGATTTCGTGTCCGCCGAAAACACCGGCGCGCAAGCTGCGGCTCCAAGCGGTGCGGACCAGGACGCCAACGCCCTCGGGGCCCTGTACGAGGTGGAGGATGAGGGGGACAACGACGACGTCAACGGCGACGCCGATGCGACGTCGAGCCGAGCCGCTAGGTTGCGTCGGCTGGCGTCGCTCGCCGACGATGACGATGCCGACGACTCTATCGCCGACGGAGGCCGCCCAACCCATCCGGTCGATGACGGGGCAGCCCGCGGCGAGAGCACGCTGATTACGCCCGATCAAATCACGTCCGAGTCCTACCTCAAGACGGATCTCCGCAAGTTGTTTCCGGATTTGACCACCGAGGAAGTCACTGTCCGCGCCGACCGCGTGCTGCAGTACCTATCCGAAGACGCCAACGGACCGGCTGCCGTCACGGGCCAGCTCATGATGCTCCTCGGCGGATGGTCCGACGACGCCGTGGAGGACTGGATCTCCCGCATCGTAGCGAGCCGGTGGGCGGTCGTGTACGGCCTGCGTCTCGCGGAACTGCAGCGTCGGTGCCTAGCCGATGAGAACCAGGATCCCAGCTCTTTCGCTCAGGGGCGCGACGCAATTGTCGAACTGGCGGCAAGCCACGCGCAACGCAACCCTGAGGTGGCCCCTGTTGTTGCCGCACTGCGGGGCGAAAGCGGAGCTGCGGCTCGTCGCCTGGCGGCCTCCTCATACGCCACTGCCACGGACGTCACATCGCACCGCCCTCTCCAACTGCTGGACCTCGAGGCCTACACCTTCGTCGAAGGGGCGAGGTTGATGGCCAAGGAAGGAAAGACCATCGTCCCACAGGGCACCCAACGCGTGACGTACGACACGTTCGAAGAGATTGTCCTTCCCGCACAGGTACCGACCCCCGGCAAGGTGCCGCTTGTGACCGTCGACGCCAACCACTTTCCCCCATGGGCGGTTGGTGCCTTTCCGGCTTACGTGAAGGCGCTCAACCCAATGCAAAGCGTGGTGTTTCCAGGGGCATTTCAATCGGACCACAACCTGCTGGTGTGCGCCCCGACGGGTGCCGGGAAAACCAACGTGGCGTTGCTGTGCGTTCTACGAGAGCTGACGAAGTATCGCGACGAGGCAAACCACGGCTTCTTCACCGACGCCTTCAAAATCGTGTACGTCGCGCCCATGAAGGCGCTGGTCCAAGAGATGGTGCGCACCTTCACGGAACGGTTGACCGACGGCGGCTTGGGCATTTCCGTGTGCGAATTGAGCGGTGACAATTCCGTCAGCCAAGCACAACTCGCGAGCATCCAAGTCATCGTGACCACCCCAGAGAAGTGGGACATCGTGACGCGCAAGGCCGTGGACGTTGGTACCGCGTCGGTCGTGCGACTGCTGATCATCGACGAGGTTCACCTCCTGCACAGCGAGCGTGGTGCCGTGCTCGAAGCCATCGTCGCGCGCACGCACCAACAGGCCGAACGCACCGGCGAGCCGATACGCATCGTTGGGTTGAGCGCCACACTCCCGAACTACAAAGACGTGGCGACGTTTCTTCGCGCCCCGACGCAGGGTGTCTACTTCTTCGATGCCACGTTTCGACCCGTGCCGCTACGACAGACGTATTGTGCGCCCCTGAAGCGGACGCAACGCGCCGCCTCCGCGGCCGTCATGCTAAACGACATCGCCTACCAAAAGGTGCTGCAGCAGGCGGGCCGGGCACAGTCCTTGGTGTTTGTTCACGGCCGGCAGGACACTATCAACACCGCTCGCTTTCTCCGTGACAAGGCGATGAGGGAGGGGAAGATCGCCCAGTTCATTTCGGATGGTTCGAGCGCGCAGGCGGCACTCACCGCCGCGGCGAGCACCGTGCCGTCGAAGTGGCTCCGCGACCTGCTACCCTTCGGCTTCGGGTGCCACCACGCCGGCATGTCCCGCGAAGAGCGGTCATTAGTGGAAACGTTGTTCGCCGACCGCCACTTGCAAGTGCTGGTCTCGACGTCCACCCTGGCCTGGGGCGTCAACCTGCCCGCCCACGCCGTCATTATCAAGGGCACGAAGGTGTTCGCGCCGGAAAAGGGCCGCATGGTCGATCTGAGCCCCCTTGATGTCCTGCAGATGTTTGGTCGCGCCGGGCGGCCGGGCTTCGACGACTTTGGCGAGGCGGTGATCATCACCGGTGCCGTGTCGGACTTGGACTACTACCTATCGCTTCTCAACGAGCAATTGCCCATTGAGTCCCACCTCGTCGCGCGCCTCGTGGATTCGCTGAATGCCGAAGTGTGCCTGGGGACGGTGTCGAATCTGGAGGAGGCCGCCGCGTGGTTGCAGCACACGTATTTGTTCACGCGAATGTGCCGCTCGCCGCGATTGTACGGCTTGGACAAACAGGCCTTGAAGCTAGACCCGATGCTCCTTTCCCACCGCCGCAACCTGGCGCACTCAGCCCTTGCCGTGTTGGCCCAACGACACCTCGTGAAGTACGACGCCGACGCCAGCTCGGCGCTCGTCGTCCGGTACGGCCAGGCAGCGGCGGCAGAGGTCAAGAGCACCGATCTGGGTCGCATCGCGTCGCATTTCTTCATCACCGCTAACTCCATGGCCACTTACCACAGCCATATGCATAGTCGCATGGAAGACTTTGAGCTGTTCCGCGTGTTCTCCTTGTCGGATGAATTTTCCCACATAAGCGTGCGCAGTGCGGAACGCGCCGAGATCGAAAAACTCGCGCGCGAGGCTCCTATTGCCATCCAGGACGCCTACGACAGTCCCCCGGCGAAGATCAACGTGCTCTTGCAGGCGTTCATCGGCCGCGTGCCGTTGGAGGGCTACGCACTGGCCAGCGAAATGGTCTATGTCAAAGACTCGGCGCTCCGCATCGCCAAGGCCATTCACGAGATCAGTCTGTGCCGCGGGTGGGCTCAAGTAGCGCGCAAGGCGCTCGACTTGTACCAGCAGGTACTCCGGCAGCAGTGGACGGCGCAGTGCCCCCTACGGCAGCTACCCTCCACTTCGTTCTCGCCGGAAGCGTTGCGGCTCGTGGAGCTTCAACGGTTGCCGTGGTCCGCCTACTACTACCTCGATGTGGAAAACGACTACGCGGCGTTTTCATCCGACAGCCACATGCAAGACGTCATCCACCAGGGTGTCCATCGGATCCCACGGATGGACTTCGACTTTGTCGCGATGCAGCCAGTGTCTCACGACACGATCCGCCTTGAGTTCCGCTTAATTCCCGACTTCGAGTACGTCGCCGAGGTCCATGGCACGGCACCCATGTCGTGGTTGCTGACCGTGGAGGACACCGAAGGCGAAAAGCTCCTTTACCGACGGCCCTTCGAGTGCACTGCGGCCGCCCTCGAGTCACAAGCCGCGACGCACTTCGCCTGCGTGGTGCGTGTGCCCCACCTTCCCTGCCGCCCGACGCACTACTTCGCCCGAGTCGCTGCCATCGCGTGGATCGGCACGGAAACCAGTCACGCTGTGTCGCTCCACACACTTGGGATGATCGGGGAACCAACGGCGGTGGCACCGTCGGCCCTTGTCGCATCCCCCGCGTCGGCCGCCGTCTCGATGGATGTTTTCCGCGACTCCGCGATGTGCGACGCGCTGTTCCCTGCCTTTGCCCAATTCAACGCGATCCAATCAGCGGTCGTCCCGTTGCTGTGGGGCGGCCAATCGTCTGCGAATGGCAGCAGCGTCATGATCAGCGCGCCCCTCGGCTACGGTCGGAATGCATGCATCGACATATTTTTGGCTCAGTACCTTCGGCAACGGCACGACGACGAAGTTGCGGCAGCGAGCAGCAGCCGTGCCCAGGCAATGTACATCACGCCGTTCCCGGACCAGGCCGCGCGCTTTTACGATAGCCTGCGAGGCAAGCTGCAACGATGGGAGCAGCTAGCGGCCGAAGACGGAAGGCAAGCTGCCTGCCACGGGGTCTACGTCGTGTTGCTTGGAGCTGCTGGCAACGCGATTTGCGACTTGAGGCTCGCGGCGGCCAACGACATTATCATCGCGTCCGTGGACGCCGTCAAGCAATTGATCCGTCGCGCAAGGCCGGCGTCCTTCGCCAACATCACCCACCTCGCGGCCGACCACCTTCACACCTTGGGCGGCAACAGTCGGTGGGGCCCGACGTACGAATACGTCCTGGCCACGCTGGTGAAGGACCGGCCCACCCCGGCGCGGCCCCTCCGGCTACTCGCGCTGGGCCACTGCATGGATAACTGCATGGACGTCGGTGAATGGCTGGGAGTGCCGAAGGCCGCCATCTTTCACTATACGCCCTCTCATCGCATCGCAAGCTACCGCGTTGAGCAACTGGCGCCTACGGGCTTCGCGTCGCGCACCGCGCACGCGGCCATGTCGGTCATGACCGCGCTCGCCACGCGACCTAAGTACCGCTCCGCGCGCGTTCTCGTGTTTATGCCGACGGTGGCCCTCGCGCTCGAGCAGGCCACGCTGCTCTATGAGTTATATCGCGACCCCGTGCCAGCCATCCCGGGCTTCGACGACGAGAAGGTCGGACGGCTCGCGGCGGTCGGCGTCGCCGTGCTCCATCGGGGCCTGTCGGCTCGTGACCTGCGCCACGTCATCCGCTTGCTCATGGACCCCGACGGCGATGGCGCGCCGCTCACTTGCTTCGCCACCGCCGAAGACGTCCACCTGGCAGCGGGGTGCAACATGGACTTTGTGTTCGTGTGTGGCACGCACCGGCAAGTCGTGAGCAATGGCGGAGTGGTCACCGACATCGCGACGGAGCCGCACCTCGTCTTGCAAATGATGGCAAGGGGCGCCGTCGAGAGCGTCGTCCTCGTGCTGCCGAACGAACGGGATTGGTGGACGCGGTTGCTGTCCGAGCCCATTCCGGTGTGGGCGGTCGTCAATTACACTTCCGAGGCTGTCTTGACGCCGCGGCTAACCGCGACATCGGTCAGCAGCGCGATGTCGGCGTCAACGGTCGAGGCGCTTGTCGACCTCGCCAACGGGTGGGTGGCGGCCGGCCGGGTGGCCTCCATGGCGCAGCTCGTCCAAATCATGGCGACGCATCTGCTGCTCGGCAGGTCCCTTCGCCGCTTCCCGTCTGCCTACGGCATTGCCACGGCCACCACGTCGGCCAATGCCGCGGAGTTGCGCAGTGACTGGTTGTCCGGTGTCGCGGAAGCGGTTGTCGAGCAACTGTCCACCACGTTGCATTGCGTGGTGTATGACGCGGCCTCCTTTTCGCTTCGACCGGCAGTATTTTGCACCCTCCTTGCACGCGGGGACCTTCCGGCCAGTGCCGTGGCGGCGACGTGTAGCGTGCGAGAGGAGGCGACCCTCCCCGAGCTGATTCAATTGGTCGCCGGATTGGTGGTCGATCGCGCCAGCACCGCGGCTGGGACACCCATAACGCCGATTGAGGTGAGCAGCTTCAAGGAAGTTCAGGCGCTGCGTCGCGTGGCGTCCAAACTTTCAAGCCAGGGACGTTACGTCAAACCCCTCGCGGCCGCGCAGACGTCGCACGAGTGGCTTCAAGACGTGTACAGTAAGCAAACGAAGGCCACGTTGCTGCTCACATCGCACCTTTGCCGCATCGATTTTTCTGCGTCCACTGTCGTCCCCTGGCTGGCCAGTCAGGTTGCGTTCGTCGTCCATGAGGCCGCCCGGGTGGCGTCCGCACTAGTGGATGTTGTCGGCAAACTGTCCTGGCCGGTAACTCTGCGACTGGTGAAGCTGCGACAGCTCTTGGTGCAAGCGTCGTGGGACACGGACTCGGTGTTGCTGCAGCTCCCATACTTTGACGCCGCGCGCGCGCAAGTGGCTTCGGAAAACGGTGTGCACACAATCGATGACCTTGCGAATTGCACGGACGATCAACGCGACCGCATTCTCGGCGGCCTGGCACCAGCGAACGTGGGGGCGGTCGCCGAAGGATGCAACTCCATGCCAATTGTGGACTGTGCGGCAACCGTGAGCGTCAGCACCCTGGTGGACTCCACGGTCCCGGGCGTCGACGTCCAGGAGGAAGCGGACGAACCGGTTTTCATGCTTGACCGACTCGAGGCAGCCGTCATCATGACTATCCGTACGACCGTACCGGGCGACGACGATGACGATGGGGTGGCTCAGGTCGCGCGACCGTTGCCGTCGTCTTCATTACTCGTACCAGCACCATGGGCGCCGAACCCGTTTGTGAAGACCGGCGGCTCAGAAGCTGCGGTCGTGCCGCTGTCGAACCGCGCGTCGAGTTGGTGGATCGCGGTTTGCGTCGCGTCTGAATCGTCCACCTCGCCACCACATCAATTGGTCCAGCTGCGTTCATCGGTGCTGCTGCTTCGCGACATAGAGCGAATTCAGCTCAAAATAGATTCGGCAACCGTCTCCGCTTTACTCGCCGACGAATTTGGTGAGACGGATGCCGTCCTTGCCGCGGCACACGACCTTGGTGTCACACCGTTCCGAGTTGTCGCGGATGCCATCACGCGGCGCGCCTCGTGCGTGGTAGCCAGCGACACGTACCGTCTTGTTCAGCGATGCAAGCTCACGGCACAGTCCAACGACGTTCTGCCTGAACCCGCGGCCCTATAAAAGACGAGCAGCGCGAAGAACAACTAAGGATGATGTCCTCTCCCCCAAATGTGTCTCCCCGTTGTGTCGGTTGAAACTCCAGGAGATTGGATTTTTCGGCCTTCGCGGGAGGGCAGGCTGTGCCGCATGACACGGTGGCGCTTAAACAGAGAAAAGAAGATTTCGCGCGTGGCTACATGCCCCCAAAGAGCGTGACACATGTCCCATGTGGACGAAAATTTTTGTTGTTGCGTTGGTGAATCACCCCACAAACGCAGAGCGTGACCGGCTGCGGTGGTGAGTAGCTGGGTGGAGCAGCGGCGTGCTGGCGTCTTCGGCACGGCATGACGCCACCCTCGACGTCGTCGCGCGAACTGCCAACATCCACCGTTGTGGACGGCACGATGCGGCAATACACTGTCGACGACGTGCGGCAGTACTATCGCGAAACGGAGCAGGACTACCGCCTCGCGTGGTCTCTCGAACGGAACCGCGCGTTGCACTACGGCTATTGGGACCACACCACTTGGACCTTCCCACAAGCGTTGCGGCGCACCAACGAGGTGCTTAGCGGCTTGGGCGGGATCTTGCCTGGCGATACCGTCCTCGACGCTGGGTGCGGCGTGGGCGGTTCCAGTCTCTGGCTGGCCAAGCATGTCGGCTGCACCGTGCACGGCATCACCGTGTCTCCTCGGCAAGTGGAGCTTGCCACCCAGTTCGCGGGCTCTGAGAAATTGAGCAGCGTGTGCCAATTCTCCGAACGAAACTACCTCGACACCAAGTTCCCGCCGCAGTCATTTTCGGTGGTCTGGGCGCTTGAGAGCGTGTGTCATGCGAGCGACAAGGCATTATTCTTACAAGAGGCATCTCGGTTGTTGAAACCGCAGGGGCGCCTCGTGATGTGCGACTTTTTCCGCGAGACGGATTCCCCGCCCGGACTGCAGGGAGACGCCCTTCGGCACTATCGAGGCTGGGCCGACGGATGGGCCGTCAACGACTTTGCGGCCATCGACACGTTTCGGGATAGCATCAAGCGGTCGGGGCTGGCGGAAGTGACGTGCCTCGATGTCACCGATCGCGTGGCACCACTCGCCCGACGGCAGTACGTGGCGTTTTTCCCTGGGTATCTCTGCCGTCAGCTCATGTGGCTGTTTGGCCAGCCGCGGCTCGAGTACCAGCGAAAGAATCTGTGGGCGGCATTCCATCAGTACAAGGCGTTGCGGCTGGGAGCATGGCGGTACTACATGGTCGTGGCGACCAAACGGTGACGAGCGAGAGAGAGAGAGATGGACGTCGCCTGCGTCAATCCCTGCATCGCGAAATGGGTGCAATTGGGACGGTGGCTTGCTTGTGTGTTTCTATAGTTGACGCCTTCACACATTTCGAACGACGTCTCGCGGCACTGTGAAATGTGTCCGGGGCTCTGGGTGTGTTGACAGCCAGTTAACGCGCGGCCGCCATCGAGGAGACTGCACATCGTCTCCGCGGCAATTCATAAGTGTGGGTGCGCTCATTCGGACATGTGACGTCGTGAGCGAAAGTGACCTCGGGGACGGGGTGCCCACTCTCGTCACCCCCTGTAGAAGGCGTTTTCCGTCACACTTCCTTTTGTCATTTATCACATGTCATCGTGGCCGGGTGCGGCGGCCATGTCCGGCGTCCCTAAAGGGTTGATCCATTACGTCGACGGCTGCGGCAACGACTTCACCATTGGCGTCGTCGCCGGCAATCGGACGGCGGGCGACGACGCCTCCGCGACGCCGCTGATCATCGTTTCGTACGATCCGATGACGCCGGACCGCTCGTCTTCGCTAACGTACAGCGGGGGCGAAAGCGTCGACGACGTCATCATCCCGCTCAATCGCGGAGGCGATGCGGCGTTGGGAATGTATGAGAGCCTTCGCCGCACCATTACGGCGCTCGCGCAGGCTGCCGATCATCCAGATGTGTGCACCACGCGGTCGATGGGCACGGGCACCGTGGTCGCGCGTCCGCTTACCGGCGATTTGTTCGACGCTGAAGACGACCTTACCGCCGAAGACCTCGAGGCCAGTCACTTTCCGTTGTTTATTCGTTTCGGCTCCCCGACGTTGGACGAGGTGACGATGACGTTGCGACAGCTGCTGACCCTCGCCAATGCAGCAAGCTCGGTCCCAACGGCGCCCAGTGGCCTGGCACCCCGACGGCCGCCACCAGCCACGCATCGTAATCCCGATGGCAGCAACGCGGCCGGTGCCTCAACCGATTCCACGGCGCTGCGCGTTGCTCCCAAACCGTTTTCAAATCGATAGCAGACGCGTGACGAGTGCGGAGACCCATTCCCCACTCAATGTGCTCACTTTGATGATAATATATGATAACGCGTTTTACCGGCAGCGCCGTTGATCAACAACATCTTTGTGATTGTTGACCGTTACACGCCACAACAACTGCACCACTCGTCGACAGGTGTGTTGTAGCCATTCCCATACCGCTTCCTGATGCCGCCGCCGTCGCACCGCGGCGCGTTCGCAGGCGGTGGCAAGCCGCACCACCATGCATCCGGTAAGCCCACGTTTCAAGAGCTCAAGGCTGAGAAGCGCGAGCAGAAGGTGCAACATGCAAAGGACTCGATTGATCACAAAGCGCACCGCGAGCAGCAACAGCTGCGGTTCAAGAAGAAGTGGACGTCGTCCAAACCACGACCCGTGGGAAACGGGACCGACCCGCTTGTGACGGTCGTGGTCCACGGGTTCCCTTGCGGTCGCGACGCACTGGCGGAAATCTACGGCCGAACCGTACAACAGCGCGTTCCGCACGTGAGGGCCTTTTCGTTTCCCGAGATCATTGAGGAGCCCGAGAGCGCGTCGCTCCTTTTCACCGTGGAGAACAAATCGGCGGCGCGCGAGCTCCGCAGCCGCCTGCATCACTCAACGTGCTATGGCCGAGATTGGGCCGTGACCGTGTGCCCCATTGCGGCGACGACGTGCAGGCCCGTGCCCTGCGTCGTGGACGCGACGCTCTCACTTCCCATGCCGGTCGACTTCGTGGAGGGCATCTTACGGCCGATGCCGGGGCTGCTCGACGTGTCGCACGCCGCTGACGGAGTCGCGCGAGGGACCCCTGACATTCATTACGTCGCGACCTTCGCCGACGAGGGCTCTGCGTTGCACTGCCGCGCGGTGCTCAGCGGCCGGCGACACGATGGTGGCGTATTTATGTTTCTGAAACGGCGCCCCATCGTGCTAGGGACGACTGCCGACGACGCGACGGCAACCGCGGTCGGGGTTCCTGCGGCATGACAGACATGCGCGGCCGCAGCAGAATCACCCCGCACTAATGCAACCCCAACGGTTAACTACCAAACGCGCGCTTCCGGCCACCACCACCCTGGTTCGCTAGTTTGTGATTTTTGCGTCACTTGTCTCGAGTTCAAGGAGCCGAAGCGGCGTCGTGAGTTCGTTGCGGATAACCCCATCCCCCTTGCAGGTGGACAGTGATTCGTTTCGCACTTTGGACTCAATGAGCCACGCCGCCTTCGGCGACAAACTTGACCGCAAGCGGCTGTGGTTTCGCTACGCAGGCACTCTCTTCAGCGTGCGCGGTCGCTATGAATACGTCGTGGACTTGAAGCACGCCGTTCACCGAGTGCTGGGCGACGACATCTGCCCTTCGCCGCACGGCGTGGTCATACGGCTTGCCAACGGCCGCGTGGCGGATGGCGACGAGCTCATGAGTAACTGCATCACTCAGGCCTATTACCTGCCGCGACGCGTCGCTGGGTCGTTGACGCTGGACGTTGAAGTGGAGAGTTTGGATCGCCTGAAACGGCGCCTGTTGCGCGCGCACTCCGCGGCGGCGATTAGTAACGAGGGCGGCAGTGCCTCGTGGACCGAGTCTGTTGACGCCATGGAGCATCTTTCCGGGGTCGCCGATACGATGAAGGCTCAGGGTGTGCCACTCGTGAGCCCGCGCGGGTTTGCCTACAAGGACGACGACAGTCTGTACCCTTCGGTGGGTCAACCCATTGCCCACCCCCCCTCCTTGCCGCCCCCTCGCGCGAAGTCGGCTCGTCCGATGCAGGCGAACCGGCCGCATTGGAACGGAGACGAGCCGCCCGCGACGGCGCATGGGGAAGCCTCATCTTCCTCTTCGTCGGCCGCATCCCCGCCCACGCGACGAAGCGATCTACCCCGGCCGTTATCCGCGCTTGAGAATTCCCCTGTGCCGCGGCCGCGATTCATGGACGCCGCGACACCTTCGCCCGCGCGGCTACTCAAGTCAGCTCCTCCTCAGGCTGACGCTGGTGAGCAGGCTGCATCCCCACCTCCAGCGGCTTCGCGGTGGCTGTCTTCCCGTGCTCTTGTTGCCTCCAGCCCTCATCTCAACGCGATGGCATCTGCCCTGCAAAATCTCTCGCACGTTGCCGATGCGTCCGGCGACCTTCAACGGCAAGCTGCGAGTCACGTGACGACAGCGGCGCGGTCGCTCCGTGATGCGGTCATGCTGGCCGCGATGGACGCCGCGATGCAGTCCGCCCCTGTCGATGTTTCGGGATGGTCCATGATCGCGGTCGCCTGCGTACCAAGCCGAGCGGTAGACGTTGTGGCCGCGATGCTACTCGGGGTGCTCTTCCTCGCTCGGGCCGCATCGCCCACCATACCCCCTTTGAGCCTCCTCGATACGCTCGATCTCGATGGCGTAAAAGTCACGGAAGACATTCAGAGGCTTCGCTTCGATGGGGAGTTCAACGTCTTCGTGCCGCTGCGTCCAATTAGCGGAACTGAGGCTCTCGTACCGTCATTGAGCCGACGAGGTGTCTGGATCGTAGGTGCCGACATGCCGCGTCCAAGTGTTGACAACGACTCAACTAACGAGTCCGAAAAAATGCCGACGAAGGCGGCAAAAACAGTGGCGCATGTCCCTCTTGTTGACACCCCTGTTGACGCCCCTCCAGCCGCAGACAGCGAGCCCCAGTTAAAGGCGCTTCGGGAAGAGGTGGCCGCTCTGCGGGCTGACGCGACCCTGGCCGCGAGGGCCGCGGCGGCGACCACCACGATGCTGGCCGCGGCGATGACCGAGCGCGACACGTCGTTGCGGACGTTGACCACACAGTCATCCCATTTGTCTCGACTGACGATGGAACTTGAGACGGTTCAACGCCAGCTCGCAGACGCAGCTCATTCTCTGGCGGCGCGAGACGCCACGATTCACCGTCTCGAGGACCTGCTTGCGACCGAGCAGTCGACGGTAGGGGCATTGCAACGATCTCTCGCGGACGCGAGCAGTGGCCGAGCCAAGCAGTCGGATGACGCCGCCCAGCGAGAGGGTGCCTATCAACGCACCATTGCCGAGCTAACTGCAGCCGTCACCGCCACTCGCGCAACGCTCATGGCTATCGAGACGGAACGAAAAAGCGAGCAGCTGGACGGTGCTCAGCTGCGCGATATCAGTGAACTCGTGCGGCTGGGCATGCAGAAAGACGAAGAGCTGACCCGGTTGACGAGCGCCTTCATCGCTGAGAGCCACGCCGTGTCGGAATTGCGCGGTGCGCTGACACGAGAGCAAGCGGCGGCCGAGGCGGCCTCCCGCGAGCGCGATGCCCTCCGCCGTCAGTGCGGAGAGCAAGAGCACCGCTCGTCCATCGTATCGGCCGCGGCCGAGGCGCGTCCACCCGCCGCGCGTGTGCTGCATCTCGAGGCGTGCCTGGAAGAGGTCGTCGTGGAATTCGGAGACACCCTCGTTCGACTGTTCGACTCAAGAGTGCGTGGTCTGATCGCGGCCGCCGAGAATGCATACGCCTCGGCCGCCTCTGGCGACGCAAGGATAGCGTGTTCGGTTCTCCGGCAAGAGAACTGTGAAAAGGAGGAGGTGTCAATGCGCATGTTTGCGTACGTCACGTCGACGGGCATGGCCATTGCCGACTCTGTGGCCGCCGCTGCCGACGCGACCGTCACCGCATGCCAGCGGGCCGTCCCGCTGCATGTCGCCATTGCCAGACCCGGGGTTGACGTCACCGATCGTTTGTTGTCTACGGCACTCGATGCGCTCTTCGATGCGCACGAGCTGGCGTTCGTCGCTGGATGCGAAGGCGTCCTTCACAAATCTCGACCCGTGTCTCAGGACTCGCCGGACTCCTTGCCCACTTCGGGACGAGGCTCACTCCGCAAGGCCGCTCCCCCCGTCGCGTCGTCTGGACGCCGAGTGATATTCACGGAAGCGCCTCCCCAGCCACCGGAGCGCGCCGACGCCGATGACTTCACCCTTGAGGACGCGGTTACCGTGCCGTCGGCTGGGAACACCCCTCGGAAAGTCGTGGTTTCACCGCCCGACAAAGACACACCGCCAAACAAAGGCAAATGTGCCAAGACGAGCCCTCCCTTGGCGCTACCCCCGGCACCGCGCGACTTGTCGCCTTCCCGATCTGAAGAGGTCAAGCGCATGGCGCGTACACAAGCCCAATCTGCCATTCGATTGGGTCTCGAGCGCTTCCGCCGAGCCCCAACGTGACCCGCCGAATAGAAGTGTATCGAGACGACGAGTAATATTCCACCCGGTGGCGCTTTCCGCATGAAAGCACAAAGACGGCACGTCATTGATCGTGACTGACTTTACCATTCCCCAGCGTTAAAGCAGAAAATATTGTTTCCGTCGGCTTTGTTTCGTTAACTCGCTCTCGCATGGCCCGCGTGACTCCGTCGCACGGCGTCGCTCGGGAGCCGATTCCAACGCCGTGGGCTTCCGCGTCGCCGCATCACGCTGCCGTCAGCGCAACGCATGCCTCACTGGAGGAAACGTTCCAAGGCCACGATGCGTACCACCATTACTACAAGAAGCACATGACCATGCTCGGCCTCCGAAAGGAGCTAGATTCGTCCGACACGGACTCGGAGAACAGCGACAATTTTCAGACGAAGCTGTTTCGGCGGCGGCAGCATCGTCTCAAGCCCCTAGTCACCATGCGGGATAAGGAGCAAGCCGCCATCGAGGAGCGCCGCCGCGCCTCTCCATGGGTGACCCGGTGCAGCAGCGTCGCGGAGCTGGGGGACGACGAGCCACGACGCAACGTGCCGAAGCGGCGGAACGGCAAGCGCGTGTTTCGCGACGGGCGCGCATCATCGGAGAGCATCGCAGTGCCTACACGTCCTATGCCTCGTTTGAACGCTCGAGAACGCCTCGCGCAGGCGGTCGCCGGTGGCACGACCAGCATGGTACTACCCTTGACGGAAGGTGCCGCCGTGGCCGAACGACGGGAGAACGAGCGTCTCGAACGGCGGCGATGCCCGCCCCCACAACCAGGGCCGGGGCCCAGCAAGCATCAGTACGACCCAATCAAGGAGTCGTGCCTCGGCGCGGCACCCCCGAGGCGGTCGGGTCCCTCACAACGGACGCTGCTCAGCATCGAACGGCGCGTGGCAGCCCTGGCGAAGGAGCACGCTGCCAGCATGCAGCACCACAGGACCGTGATGGCGTGCATCCACGGTCTTCCTATCATGCCCTGCGACTAGTCCATGATGCCTCCAGCATTCTCCCATCGAGGTTGTATTCTTTCACCATGTGCAGTGTTACCGGTATCGGGTAAGCAGTCTTTGGTGCACCGCCTAGTGTTGGGCCGCAGTGTCTCTTTTGCTTGTGCGGTTCGAAGCTACCCGTTTCTTTTCCGTTCAAGGGTGGCAATGACGTTGGCGACCGCCGCGACCGCCCTCGCGGGCTTCGTCTTCAATGTGCTTCTCATTTTCGCGCCCGCCGTTGGGTACATTGACCAGTGCGTGGCGATTCGGTCCTCCAGGCGGCACTGCGAAGGGTACGCGGCGACCGCCTCCTTGATCCTGCTGGTGTGCAACTCGCTCCGCATTTGCTATTTCATCGCAGGCGAACACTTCGCCGTCGCTCTCCTCTTGCAGAGCGCGTGGATGGTGTTGGTGCAGTGTGCGTTGATTGTGGTGGTCATTAATGCCACCGTGCTGCTGCACCACAGCCGCCTGCCGCTTGGATTTTCGCAGGTGGCTCGCCGGGCTGACGTGGTTGCCTCCGCAGGAGGATACACCTCGACGAGGTCGGCAAGGACATTTCTGTCTGAGTTTTTTGTAGCCTTTTCCGTCCTAGCGTGCGTTGCGTGGCTCGTCAGCTCCTACGCCCCGGCCTTCGCCGTAGTGTTCGGATACTCGGCACTCTTGATTGAGGCCACATTGTTGCTGCCTCAGCTGCGGTTGAACGCCGAACGGCAATCCGTCGCCGGTGTCACGTGGTCTTTGCTCGTGACGTGGATCGCGGGCGACGTCGTGAAAATGCTGTACTTTGTTGCGGCGGCGCAACCCACGCCCTTCGTGGTCTGCGGATCACTGCAATTGTGCCTCGACGCCGTGCTGCTGTCACAAATCGTCCGATTCGGCCAGTCGTCGTCGGCGGCGGCTCTTTCGTTGGCCAAGGGAGACGACGAGGAGGACGGCGACGACCTTTCCGCGAAGCCGACGATAGTAATGACGTCATCAAGCAGCGCCACGCGGCGCAGGCCTACTGGCGATTCAGATTTGCACGAGCTTCACGTAAACGACAGCGTTTCCGTCGGTCCGATTGTTCACAATCTCGACACCGCCACCAATGGCATCGCGGAGCAAGTCGGCCTGCGTCGCATCAACTCCGGCGCCGTGAACGTGGTCACCCCGATTACGGCGGCCGTCGTTGACGACCGTTCAGTTCCTCGGCATTCCGCCCGAGTCTCTCCGGACGACAGCCGGGTCCTCACTCCCCATAGTCAGTGACCACACACTTTGTGCCGATTAGTTTTTGTCAGCGCGCTGCCCCGTTGATTTCGATGATTGCGACCACTCTCCCTTTTTCTCTTCTTCGCAAGACGACGACCCCGATGTCCTGTCCAACGTCGCTTGCCGACGCCATTGCGTCCGTGGATACGATCGATGAGCAGCTGTCCAACGCCCAGGGGGAAGTCACGCAGCGTCGCGCTCGGCTTCGACTGCTGCGCTCCAAGCTTGCCTCCGTCCTGTCACTTCCGAGTTACCATACCACCCCTCACGGCCACACAGCAGACGCATCGGCCGTGGCGCTGGCCGTGCGACTAGGTCGGCAGGAGGCGGAAGTGCAACAGCGCGACCTCGTCGCTGCAAATTTGCGTGCGTGCCGCTATCTGTTGGCCGCGTGCCAACAAGCAGCCGGGCAATGGCAGGCTTTTTCACATCGTTGCCACGCGGCGTTGCACTCTCTTTCAGACCGAGTGGCGCGCGCGACGGGCATTCTGGCGGCCATCGCGCCGATTCTTACTGGCCGGCGTCGGGGCGTCCTTACTGCCCGGCGGCGCGTGGCGGGTTTTGTCGATTTCGTCACTGCTGCTTACCAATCGGCTCGTAGACCTCGTCTGCGGTGCGAAAGTGAGTTGCCATTCCACGCAAAAGCCTCCGCCGCCCCCAGAGCATCGGCATCGGATGACCAAATCGGGTCGCAGAGAGAGCTGACGCGACGTGAAGCATCATCCACCTTTCACACAACAACCGTCGCTCGCCGTCTCGATGATTGGGCGGCGCGACTCGAGTTGCCAAAGCCGCCTTGACGCTGCCCGCGTTCACACACACACCACCTTCTCTACATCGTCACTATTGCCCAACAACCGTCGCCGTGAACCCCCACCATCCCACCACCCCACGGCTGCGGAATGCTCAACCGCGTGCGTTAAGTAACACCGACATGATGACCGGCTCACATATTCCCTCGCAGCGTGCACTCCGCTCCCATTTTCTTTGCACTCGCAATCATTTGCACTGCATCGCCGGTAGCACCGGTGGTGATGGGATGTCGATCATCCTCGGAGCGTCAGCCGTTACTGCTACAGGCGAATGTCGCACGCCCAACGGGGAGCACGACGACCGATGGCGTAGCACCACAAACGAAGTCCGCCGCGTCGGCCACCGCCGCGTCGTCATCGCCGGTGCCACAGCCGCCGCGGCCTCCACCGGACGCACCCTCAACTACTGTGGTACCCGCGGCGGCAGCCGCATCGCCGTCCGAACCGCCCGCAGCCGGCAAGCCGAAGGCGAAGCGATTCACCGGTGCGTCAGGAGCCAAGTATCTGCTCACCAGCCACGTTCTCGGCAAAGGAGGCTCCGCAACTGTGTACATTGGCTTTCGGGAAGACCAACCGGATGAGCTCCTGGCTGTGAAGGAGGTGGCGTTCGCATCTGAGGCAGCGACCGCGGCCATCCGCGCTGAGTACGAGGCGCTCCAGCGGCTGCAAAGCTGCCCATTCATTGTGCGGGTTCACGACATTGCCTCCGAATCGAGGAAGAACGCGGCCACCGCGGCCAAGGTGCGGATCGTCATGGAATTGTTTCCGCAGGGCACGTTGCGACGGTTGGTCGCAAAGTCGACGATGCACCGTTGTTTAACCGATGAGCGCATCGCGCTGATGTACACTCAGCAAGTGCTGATGGGTGTCGCGGCGCTTCACGCCAGCGGCGTGGTGCACCGTGACATCAAGCCGGAAAACATGCTCGTGATGCACGCCACGCCTGAGGAGGCGTGGCATCAGTTTCAAAAGACGAAGGGGGCATGTGTCGTGGTGAAGCTGTCCGACTTCGGTTCGTGCAAGTATTCAGAGGACGGCGGTGCTTGTGCCACCACCATGAATTTGGTGGGCACTGCGCCCTACCTGGCGCCGGAGAGCGTGCGTGGCAAATTTTCCATGTCGAGCGACATCTGGGCAGTCGGCATATCGGCGTTGGAGCTGCTGACACCGGGGGCGAATGTCTGGGCACATTGGACTGACTGCAGCACGCCGTTCGCACTGCTGATGCGCATCGGCAGCGTGTCACCGCCGAACCACGTGCCCCGATTCCCGCCAGTCAGGGGGGCGGCGGGGGGCCCGATGGTCTGTGACCACGCCGACGGTGCTCCGGTGGTGTCGCAAGCCACCGTGGACTTGATGACGGTGATGCTGGCATTCGATCCGTCGCAGCGACCCTCCGCGCAGGAGTGCCTTGCCCATCCGGCGTTCGCGCAACTCCGACAGTGACGCACGCTGTTTTGCGGCCCCACGCAACATCCCCTCCGCCTTTGACTCACTGGGGTATTTCGTGTTCGACGCGCGAATAGTTTTTGTGTGTATTCAGTGACACCCAACAGGTACCCCTCTTTCCGCATGGGGTGCCGTTCGAGCGCCAATCGGCTGCCGCCGGTGGACGCCGCGGGAGGGCCCGGTGCGCCGATGATGCGCCGCAGAGACTCCGATCTCTCCACCGTGGCTGATGGGCCGACGCTACCGAGATTTGATCCTACGCAGGTAGTCATCGACCGCAACCAGGAACTCGGACGTGGCGGTTTCGGAGTTGTCTATGCCGCGACCCATCGTCAGTCCAAACAGCGATTGGCCGTCAAGGAGTGCCCCGTGTGCCTGCCAGCCTCGCCGAACGGATCCAGCAGTGAGCACTTGGTGCGGTCCTTGAAATCGGAGTTCAAAGTGCTGTCGCGACTCGACCATCCAAACATTTTGGAGGTCTACGGCTTCACGATCGATGCCACCGTCGCACGCATTTACATGCCTTATTTGCCCAACGGCTCTCTTCGTGGCCTCGTGCGCCGCTTTGGCGGTAAACTATCCGAGAAGTCGGCGCGGTTTATCCTTGGTCAGGTGTTGGAGGGCTTACAGTACCTTCACGAACGTGGCATCATCCACAGGGATTTGAAGCCCGACAACGTCTTAGTGGATTCGCAGGGAAATATCAAGCTCTCGGACTTTGGCACGAGCAAAGATACCCTCCAGCAAGGAACGGGGGGGACAGCGCCTTCCGTGACGCACGGCGTCGTCGGCACCGTGGCGTACATGGCGCCGGAGGCCGTGACAGGGAAGCATTCGCCTGGATCGGACCTCTGGTCGGCTGGCGCCATGTTTATCGAGCTGCTGACAGGATTCCCGCCTTGGACCGAGCTCGGCCCTCAACCGAGCGTCGCCCTCATCTTCCACATTGGCTCGGTGAGGCCCCCAAAGCACCACCCCGCCTACCCACCCGATCTCAGCCCTGGCGCCGCGGACGTGCTCGACATGTGCTTTCAGTTTGACGCCACGCTCCGACCCACCGCGCGCGAGGTGCTTGCGCATCCGTACTTCAGTGACAATATCTCAGACGAATCGACGTTCCAATCGCGCGCACAGGTCGCGTCTGCCTCGTCCTCCGCGAACGCGTCAGCCACAGGTCATCACCGGCGAGATAGCGCCGCACGGCACACGGCGCTGCCATCTGTGTCGCAGCCGTCCACGTCCAGACGGGGGGAGCACGAGGACTACGAAGAGCTCGCGGCATCGGGCGACGACGACCCCGACGGCGAACCGGCGGGAGACTACGACGAAGTGTCGGAAATTGGCTCTGATGTGCGCGACTCCTTCGAGTCCGTTGACGATGGGCCGCCCCTTGCCTCTGACGACGCCCAGATGACGCGGGATCCTCCCGAAGCGCCCGTCGGACTGCTTTCGCCCGGGAGCATCATGCGGTCCTCAATCCCTCTGTGAATCCGGCCCTCTAGTTTTCCCACTGGGTGTTCCTCCTTCGTCTGGCTGCCAAGCGTCGACGAGCATGCCGGCAATGCTGTCTGTGCTGTGACTCACGCGATGCCACCTCACACATTCATTCTCAGTTCCGGCCCCATTTACGCTTCTGGTTTTCTGTCATCATGTCGTCCAGCGGTAAGTCGCCAACCAGTCCGTTTCGCCTCTCGATGCCACTGACGACGACTGCCACATCGACCGCAGGTGGGACGGTGGCCGCCGCGGGTGGCGCGCCCTTTAACCCTGCGATCACCGCGAGCGCCAACGCATTTCCTCCATCGAAACGCGGCGCGGGCAGCGGCGCGGCCGATGAACTCCCTGCAGACATGTCCTTCATCGACCCGGCAGTGCACACGCCGGCCGTGACTGACCGCATTCGCACTTCAATGGGTATTGAACGGTATCTCGCGATGCGTGACGCCTGGCGGCAGCCGACGAAGGGTGCGCAGGCGGGCACGGCTCGCCGAAGCAGGGGCCAAATGCCGTTGGATCTCGACTCCGTTCTCGACGCGATCGAAGACACGCCGGGCGCCCCGATGGAACCTCCAGTGGCCTTGCCGTTCATGATGGAGGCGCTGCAAATCTTCTGGGATGAGTCCGACTACTGAGCGACCCACCTGAGGAGGTGTGTCCATCACCACACAATCCCACGACACACTGCCATCACAGGAATCCCCCTACTGTATCGATCTGTTGCCGACTCACTCCCTCACACCAAAGTCTCTTCTCTGCGTACGACACCGCTGTCCACCACATCGCGAGTGTTTAACAATGGCCGCCGACAGCAGCGCGACGTGTCATGACCGTTCCTTCCGCCGCGTGGAGCTCAGTGCGACGCAACTCACCTCCTCAATGGGCGCTAAGAGAGCGTCGATCGCGGTGGAGCACCGGTCGCTGAGTTTTCATCCCGCTCTGACTCAGGTTTCGGTTGTCAACGAAACCGGTGGAGTGCTGCGCAACTCGGAGTTCCGGGCTCGCCGTTCGTATTCTCCAACGTCGGCGCTGGACGGTGCCCGCCCCAGCTGCGACATTATTCGTTCCCAGGGAGCATCCGAAAGCTACGCGGCTAGTTTCGGCCCTCTGCCTTCGTTCGACGGGCATCCGGGAGAACTGAGCGCATTGGCCCGCCCTCCGCCGAGGTAGTCGCCACGACATTGCTGGTGCCCAGTGAAGGTATCCATCCACTGGTGGTTCTGAGTGAGCGTAGCGTAAAGCGACGAGGGAGGGTTGGGTCGGCAATATTGGTCTCCCTCTCCCCACAGCGCGTCATATCAAAATGTCCGCAATGAGCGCGCGACGCCCGAGTTCGTGCGGGTCGCTTCGCAAGCCGCAAAACGCCGCCGCCGTGACGATGATTGACGTCCCTCACGCAGCAACTGGGGAGTCGGTCGCCGATGACTTCATCACCGAAGACACGTCCGAGGACACACCGAGAGGGAGCACTGTACCGCCGCAGTCTGCAGTCCCCGCACCGCCGCAGTCTGCAGTCCCCGCACCGCCGCAGTCTGCAGTCCGTTCCGTGGCGTCAACCACAGCGAGCGGTTCGGCAACGTCATCCGCGTCGCTCGCCGACCTCGTCTCGGTGAGAGATGCTAAAATTGCCCAAATGACGAAGGACATCGAAAAGTTGGTGATCAGTCGCGACGCCGCGTGGCTCGAAATTGACCGAAGCAAAGCCGAAACCGCCACGTCGGGTGACACGTGTGCCTCTCTCAGGGCACAGCTAGACACAGCACTGCGTGCGTTGTCGCGCGTGGTAACGGCGCAAGCATCCGGCGGATTTTCGAAACCGGCGCTCCGGACGACGTGGAATGCCTCGTCGATGCTTTCGGCGTGTGGCACCGCGGAGGATTACAGCGCGGCGATCGACGATTCATTCCGCACCGTGTCCGTCCTGGATTTCAGCCACGTGTTGCCACCTTGCCGGGCCGATGCCCCGCGCCCGACCAAGGCCTGCTGCGCAACTTGTGGTTCCCACAAGACTCCCCCGGCGGCGACCGCGTCCGCCGTGCTGCAGCTGCAGGCCGCCAACGAACGGCTTGCGCTGCTCGAATTCGACGTCCACCGCCTCAAGAAGGAGCGCGATGACGCGGTGCGATCCAGGCAGACGGAAATAGATTCGCTGGAAGGCGAGTTGGAGAAGGTCCACCAGCGCATGGACGAAACCTCGGAGGAGTGGGCGCAGAAGCAACGGGAGCTCAACCGTCTGCGCATTTTGATGCGCTTCTCACAGCTGAAGAAGGACTCGGACAAACTGGTGGACACCTACCGGCGAGTGGACACGCTCGAGGCCGAAGTGCGACGACTGCAGCAGCGGGTCCGCATGGACGATAGCCTGCAGACCGACCTTCGCCGGCTGAGGTTGCTTGAGGCGCACTGCCTCAGTATTTTAGAGAACCAGCATCGCGACGCGGATCCAGCGACATTCAGCGGCGGGCTCAACGACGGCACCAAACCGTTGCTGATGCTGCGACTTTTACTGCCCGACGACGTCCTCACGTCACCGCCTGATGTCCCATCTCGCGCGACGACGGCCGTTGCTCTCGCGGCGCGCGCCGTGGCGGCAAAAGGCTCTCCAAGGGTGGAAGCCGCGGTTCCCTCGACTGAGGCGCGGCATGCCAGCAGCATTCCGCTCACAACCCAAGCGCAACACCAACCCAGGAAAATCTCTTCCGGACTACGAGCGGGGACCCATGCCATTGACCCATTGCCGGATGCACCAGTGGCACTTCCCGACAGGTCGCCGCCATCGGAGGTGGTCGCGCCCTCGCCCAGCCCGCCGGCGGCCAACGTGCCGACCGCCGCACTTGCCCCGAGCGAAGAGGTCGCGGCCAAGAGCGCTTGTGCGCCACCGTCGGCCGCGGCCCCTGCGGCGCCTGCCTCGACGTCCGAGACCGCCGACGACGACGTGCCCTTCAGTGTCATCACGCAGCGCATGCGGGAGTACTTGGAGCGCAAAGGTCGGATGGTCGCTGCGCCGTCGACAGCCGCCCCGGCATTGTCTCCGCGTTCTGACCGGCGGCCCTCGTTGCTCAGTGGCGGGCGCGCTGTCACCCGGCCGTCGTCGGCCGCGACACGGAAGCCGATGGGCGGCGCCAGCAGCTCCCCCCCCAATACACCGTACAGTTTTGCCACCGGGACACTGTCGTCGGCGGCGTCCAACGCGTTACGCGCAGCCGCCTTGGCTGCCGTGGCGCACCATCCGATTACAGAAGGCGAAGCCGGCCACGGGCCGCGGCACCGACCGCAATCAGCCAAAACGAGCGGCGCGGGTCGCACGCTTCAGACGACGGCTCACCACCCAGGCACCAGCACCGTGGTGATCGGCGGTCGGGTCGTCACGCTCTCGTACTAGTGTCGTAGCCGCGTAGAATCATGAAAGAATTATGTCGTGACAAGACAAACTGCGGTGCCTGTTTTGCGGTGGGTTATTCGGTGATCGTTTTTGGTTCGCGTTGGTCAGCTGAGCTTCTTTTAAAGAAGGTTATTCATTCTCGCTTCCTTCCTATGTCGCGCGACGAGCCGGCAGCATTGGGGCCGTCTTCCGCGCCGAGGACGGATTACGCCGAGCCGCTGCATCGACTGTTGCTGTCATCACCCCAATGGTGTGTGCCACCGACCGGTGAAACCGCCGCGGCGACCGGCGGATCTGCACCCGTTGCCGCCGTCACGGCTCGTCGCGTTGCGGTGCCCTTCGTGGTCGACGTCAGCGTACTGCTCTGCTACGTGCCTTCGTTCGGAACCATGCTCATCGGCTCGAAGCAGTTTCGCCAGCTGGTCCAAGTGCTTCAAGCCGCCATCGTAGCGGTCGCCAGCGACCTGCGGGGCCAACTGAACGGATCGAGCGATTCCCCCGTCGCAGTGCCACCAAACGTGCTGGCCACCTTGTCCATGGCGAAGGTCAATGGTCTCACTCAGGCGGAGAACGTCTGTGTCCGGTTCAGCCATCTGCCTGTGATGAATCTGCTTGTCGCGAACAGCTTGCGATTCGACGCCGCTGGGTCGCTGGTGACGCTGCGCGGCACCATTGTCAAAATGTCCGCGTTGCGGCTCGCACCTTTCTCGTTGCTGTTCCGCTGTGCCGCTTGCGGCGGTTCGTGGAGCGTATCGACTGACGAATTTCACCGCGGCAACGCCGCCGTGATTCAAGGTGTGACCAAGTGCCCTTCTGGAGGGCCGCGATGCCGCGGCGCTGCTCCGGTGCACATCGATCAAGTGCCGATGGATTACTGCGAGGCGCTGGTGCAGCTGCCAAGAAGCCCTGCCGCGGCAGGGCGAATGCCGCGAGCCGTGCTCGTGACACTAGAGGACGATTTGGCGCGGTCGTGTTCCGTCGGTCAGCATGTCGAAGTCGCCGGTCTGGTGGGCGCGCGGTGGCGTGGCGTCAATCCAGGCGGCACGCCAACCGCAAGTCTCGTTGTGCGAGCATTTGCCGCCGTACCATTTTCACTGGCCGCCACGCTGTGCCGCCGGGTGCAGGCGGGCGGCGACGGCGTGGCCGTTCCTGAATTGCTTCATCGCCTGCTCGCCGACGCCAATGGCGATGCGCGGCGGGCGCGTCAACGTCTGTCTACGACCATGGTTCGCGCTTGCTGCCCGCAGCTTCACGGCATGTTCTTCCTGCGGCTGGCCGTGCTGGTGGCGAGTGTAGGCGGCGTCACCGCCGTCGTCTCGGGAACCCGAATTCGTGGCTCCATCCACTTACTATTTGTGGGCGACCCCTCGACGGGGAAGTCGCAGCTGCTCGGGGGCGCCGCCGCACTCGCGTGCCGAAGCACGTCGACGGCTGGCATGTCGTCCACGGCCGCCGGTTTGACGTGTGCGGCTACGAAGGAAGGCGGGGAGTGGGCGCTGGAGCCAGGTGCGCTCGTTCTCAGCGACGGCGGCGTCTGCACGATCGATGAACTGCGGACGCTCAGTACCAATGATCGCACGTCGTTGCACGAAGCCATGGAGCAGCAGACCATCAGCGTCGCCAAGGCGGGGCTGGTGTGCGCGCTGAGGACCGAATGTTCCGTCATCGCGGCGTGCAACCCCGTGACGCGTCGCGGCAGCCCAGCTCAAGGCATGACTGGGCACTCGGCGATGCACGTCGTCGACCTCGGCATTGGCGCGCCGCTACTCAGTCGCTTCGACCTGGTGTTTATGCTGCTCGACAGCACGGCACGGGACGCGCAGGTGGTGGACCACATCATGCGGGACGATAGCACGGGCCTCACCGCTGCGCCGGGGGCTGGCAGCGCCGAAGGTGCGCTGGAGGTTCCGCTGTCGGCTACCGTTCTGAAGGCGCACCTCGCCGCCATGCGGGATCGTCAGACGCCAGGGAAATGCTGTCACCTTTCTGACGGCGCGGCTAGGCTGCTTGCCAAGTATTACGCGGCGCAGCGTCAACGAGGCTCCCCTCCGGCCTTGGCAGAGGGTGCGTCTATTACCGTCCGTTTTCTTGAAGGGCTGATTCGGCTGTCGCAAGCCTTCGCCGCGTTGACCATGGAGGGGGACGAGTGCTCTCTGATGAGCGCCGCGATGGCGGTCCTCCTCGTCGAACAGTCCGCGTTTTCGCTCAAGCTGCCGTTGTTTGTGTCCGAGATGAGCGGCGATCCGGTGCACGGAGGCAGCTCCAAGTCAGGGGCGGCACTGCCAGAGTGGACGATATCTAATATGGACGCGTGGTTCATGGACACGTCGGCGGAGGGGCTCGGCGCGCAGGCCTCCATTCTGCTGAAGCTCGTGTCGGTGGTGGGGTCGCTGCCAACGACGGTCGACCAGCCACCATCGGAACTGGGGGGTGGCGGTGGCGACAGTGGTGCCTTGCCGCTCTTCACGGGTCCCTCGAGACTCACCGACAGCGTCGTCTCGGTCCCGGTCTACGGCGACAGGACGCCGTTGACGCCACGGGACGTTGAGGAAGCGAAACGACCGCGCGGCCCCGAACGGCTCTTGGCGGCATTCACGCCTTCACGTAACCTCACGCCCCCAGCGCCTTCTCCTGCGCCAGTGGCCTCTCGCGCGAACGCCACTCTATCCATTGCCGAATCCCATCCTGACCGAGGCGCCGCCAACGCGACCGGTTCGCTCACCGCCCTTGCGAAGCGCCTGTCGTCGATGCGTGCGCGCCGCGAGGTGCCGCCCGACGATGACGGTGGTGGAATGGCAATGCTGGATGCCTTTGACTTTCAGCGCCGGTACGACGAACTGGCGACGGGTGGGGCCCCTCCATCCTGATCGACTCTTCCCGCCCCTCGATACTCGTGTGTTGCATTGGCCTGCCGAGCGAAGGGTGCGTTGGTTGGGCTTTTCCCCGCGCCCCCCCGACAACTCCTCTTGTATCCCCAGAGGATGTCGCAGCCACCCGTGTCGGTGTGGAACGTCGCACCAGGCCCAGCCGTCACCCTCGTGACGCCATTCGGTGTTCTGGTTGGACGACCCGTCTTCACCGGGTCCACATCTGAGTCGTGTGGAGCTGCCGCCTCGTGGGTGCCTGTCGGCCGGACGTCCCTTCCTGAGACGGCGTTTCACGACGCGAGGCGGTGCTCCCAGCACCAAGTGGTGCTGATCTGGCTCGACCAAACGGCCACCGTGGCGCTGACCAATACGGGTCGATCAGCGTTGCGTTGGCTGCGTCGCCACACCGCGACCATGGTGCCTCCGCGGACGAGTGTCCGACTGAGCGCCGGTGACCGGCTGGTGCTCCCCGGCTTCTGCTCCGGCGCCTATTTGCGGGTTGAGAGGTTCGGGGCCGACGCGGTCGGATGGCGCCGAGGTTTCCTTGGTCGTCTGCGTTGGCTACCACCGGAGCTGTGTGAAACCCAACGACCGTCGACGAGTGCCAAGCGCCCGCGCGAAACGCCCCCGTCGCTTGAGGAAGACGTCGTGCCAATGCAACGGGCCGCCTCCACGCACGCAGCGGGTCCGGTAACCCTTTCGCTGCTGGACCGAGTCTTGTTCGACGACGCTGACGGAGAGGTCCCGGCGGTACCCTTGCCCGCGGTTGGAGTCACGCCTGGAGTTCGCGACTCGACGATCCGTCGCCGCCGGACGGAACTTGTCTCCACCACCCCGCCGGGGGCACCCGTGATGCCTGTGGCGGCAACCAGGAACGCACCGGAATCGCAAATGGTATTCTTCCAGCACCATCACGATTAAGCCACATTATTCCTTTCCTTGTGATCTGAGGGCGTCACTGAGGCCGTGGTGCTGCCGAAAGACGCTGTTGTTGTTGTATTTTTCTGTTCACCGGGGCGTGCCCCCGCAGCACCGTGCTCCGTCCGGTTCGATGTCGATCACCGTCCATTTCGATCGAGAGCCCGTGGCACTGGCCGCCAGCCATCGCCTTGCGTTTGCCATTCTGCGCGACGCGATGCGACAACATGGTGGCATGCCACATGATGACGCTAGCCCGCAGCGTCGCTTCTGGGATGCCACCGTGGGCACGGCGGAGATGATGCGAATCACATCATTCGCGCCGGAAGGCGATAGGCCTCCGGCGGCGCGCACCGCACATCATGAACACTGTCGGTGCCCCGCTTGCGGCGACCCCTCGCACAAGTCGAGCACCGACAGCGCGTGGGACGGTTCGTTTGACGTCGCCGATACCACTTTTTTTCGTGCGGCGCGTGGCGAACTCGGGTCAGGAAGTCCTCCAAATTTCCATTCTCACTTCGAGCTGCGCGGTCTTCGTCAACGAGGGACGCCGCAGCAGGAGGTCACGCTGAGACTTCCACAGCAACGGATGGCGGCTCAACGGCCGGCTCCGAAGTCGCGCGAGGAGCGAGAAACACGTCGCGCTGCCATTTTAGACCGTCACCTGGCCGGCAAGTCAGCGGCCACTGTGCCAGGACCGGGAGCCTACGACGCGTTGTGGAAGTCTTGAAGTTTCAGTTGCCCTTCCCTTACCCGTCGCGATGTTGGATTTCAGACCTGGATCGTTTCATGTCGTCTCGCTGTGTGAGTCGTTTTAATGTGTCTTGCCACAGTCCATTTCGTATGGCCTTTTCATCAGACCCTCCAAAAGGGTCGTCTCTCATGGCTATCAAGACCGCCCAGAAGGCCAGAGACGACGACGAAAAACAGAAGCTGCGACGGCGCAAGGGCATCGTCGTGATGATGCTGCAGTTCCTACAAGACGGCGGCTTCACCAGGTCCGTCGACGCGGTGCAGTCCGACACGGGCGTGTCCCTGTCGCGGTTTGCGGCCGCTGACAACATGGATCTCGTCACGGTGTTCTCGCAATTTGAGGAGTTTTACGACCTTAAGTTCGGCCGCCGGCCTCGATTCTTTCGCCAGCTGGACGACGCCGACGTTGCCAACGACGCGTCGTTCGACTTGGCGACGGGAGAGGGAATGCTGCGGAAGCCATTTGCCCGGCCTCCCGTCTCGCCTGCAACCCCGCCATCGGTAGCCGGACCGTCGTCCCAGGCGAACCCGCGCGGTTGCGTCACGGCGCCAAATCGCGCGCAACCTATCGCCAATCGCACGCAAATCACCAAGACGCTTCCCGGCGCGTTACCCCCCATCCACGGGTCGTCGCCTCCGGACAGTGGCTTCATCGACGGCTCCGCGGTGTCCGTGGCCGGCCGAGGGTTAAAGCTGTCCACTGCGGCATCGCAAGCCGCGGCACCCGGCATGGTCGATGCAACCCACCGAGGGGCGGCCGATGGCTCGGAAGCGCCGGAGCGGCAATCTCGGCTGACGATGAAGCCGCTGCCTCACTTCGACTCCGCGGAGATGAACGAACTTGCCGCCATGATCCACCGAGACATAGTGGACCAGACCGCGGAAGTGCACTGGTCGGACGTCGCGGAGCTCGACGCCGCCAAACAGCTGTTGAAGGAGGCCATCATCATGCCGAGCAAATACCCACAACTTTTCGAAGGCATTGGTCTCCGCCCGTGGCGGGGGATCCTCCTTTTCGGGCAGCCCGGAACGGGGAAAACCATGCTTGCCAAGGCGGTCGCCACAGAGTGCCGGTCGACATTTTTCAACGTAAGCGGCGCCACGCTCGTGTCCAAGTGGCGCGGCGACAGTGAAAAGTTGGTGCGCATGTTGTTCGAACTGGCGCACTACTACGCGCCGAGCACGATTTTCATCGACGAACTCGACAGCATCATGACGTCGCGCGGCGGGTCCCAGGGCGGGGGTGATCACGAGGCCACAAGGCGCATGAAGACAGAGTTTCTCATTCAAATGGACGGCTTGTCGAAGACGAGGGCGACGACCGGTCAGGTTTTCGTCCTTGGCGCCAGCAACCTGCCCTGGGACTTGGACTCGGCCGTGCTTCGAAGACTCGAGAAGCGCATCTATATCGGGCTACCCGGGCCGGCTGCTCGCCTGCACATGCTGCGGAAAGGGTTGTCGAGGGTGAGGACCAATGTTGATTGGCAAGCCGCCGTGGTGGCGACGGAAGGCTACAGCGGCGCGGACATCGACATTCTTTGTCGGGAAGCGGCGATGCGCACGTTGCGTCAGCTCATGGAGCGTCTGGAGCGAGAGCAGGGGTTGTCGCAGGAGGCCATAGCGGTTCCGCTGGTTGATCAGTGCGATCTGGACGCCAGCATCAAGGCCACGGCGCCGAGCGCGCAGTTGGTCCCCAAGGAAAAGTACGCGGAGTGGGCAAGACGGTACGGCTCGACCCTCAGCGAGGCCGCTGCGTGCTGACGGGAACGGTGGTGCTCGGTCAAGCACCATTAGGGTTAGTAGTGTGCGGTGTTGATTACGTTTCGCCACCCCATCTGTGTTGCCTCTTGCGGTGGCTTCAAAAAATCTTTAGTCAGAAAAGGGTTTTCTTTGGCTGGACCACCTTTCCCATGGCGACGTCGGGGGAGCGATCGCGCATCAACGCGCTGATCTCGCGCCAGCTCGCGGCCCCTGCGGGCACCACCGAGCCATCATCGATGCAAGAGCTGTGCGACTTGGCGTCGAGGGGCCTCAGCGACGACATTCTGCTCGCCATCAAGGAGCCGATGAAGCACGGCGCCCTGCCGCTCCAGATGAAGGCGTTTGTGATCCTCGACGAGCTCATCCGGGGCAGCACACCGGATTTCACCATCGCCCTGTCGCAGGACGACTGGACCGAGCGCCTGTTTCGCCTGGCAAAAACAACGGAACACCCATCGCTCCGCGATTACATCATGGCCCGGTGCATCGGCTGGACGAGGCTCTACGGTACCTCGGGCTTCCGCTCGCTTCTCGCGCGCTTCACGCACAGCAAGGTGCTCGGAGAGCCCTACGCCCTAGTGCATCGCGAGGAGGAGCGCAAGGAATCCGAGCGGCGCCGTGCACAGGACTCCGCTTCGGCACAGTACGCCGATCCCAACCGCAATGACAGCCGTCGTTCCACCCGCCCCGCGCAAAATACATCGTCCTCGTCAGGGGGCACCGCCAGCCGCGAACGCCGTGAAAACGTCGACACCTTCATGATGACGGCTCAAAGCGACCTAGCCAACTTAGAAATCGGCCTGGAAAATCCTGGCGTCCTTGGACCCAACACAGTGTCCGACTGCGAGAGCCACAAGGCGCGCATTTCGCACTACCTCACGATGCAGGGCTTCCCGGCGGACACGAAAGAGTCGATGCTGCTGCTGCTCGAGCAGCTGACCCAACTGCTCGGGCTCTGGTGGGCGCTGAATCCACCCGAGTCGCCATCCACGACCGCTCAGACCAGCCGCCACCCCCCCGCCTCGCCGTCCACGGCTGGGCAGCGTGCGTCGCCCGCCGCGCCATCCGCCAGCCGTTCGCCTCGCGCGGTGGCCGTCGACGATGACGACGACGAAGAGCCGCGCGGAGGGTCCGCCGCTCTGCGACGGGTCATCTCCGGCGGGGATTACGATACCGAGAAAAACCGACAGGAAGCTGCCGCACTTGCCGCTATGCAAGCTGCGCAGGCGGAATCCCAGCAGCGCCTGCAAGCCGAGAGGCGCGAAAACGCCGAGCTCAGCAAGAAACTGGAGCAGGCCCTGCGCCAAGTGGAGGACGTCCAGGCCAAATATCAGCACGCAAAGCAGCAGAACAAGAAGGCTTGTGATGCGTATGAGCAGACGCTGGCTGAGACGGCGACCCTCAACGAGCGACTCCAGCAGCTGGAGGCCGCGGCCGTGGCAAAGTCAACAGAACCGCCGCCGAAACCGCAGACGGTAACCGTTGTGCAGACGATCAAGCCTAAGGTGTCAGGCGGTCTCCTCCGCAGCATAGAGGCAGCGTTTGTGACGACGAAGCGCACAGTTCGCGACCTGCGGGAACAGGCTCGAGCCCTGCGAAAGGACAGCGACGAGATGCTCTCGCAGGCGAAGGTGGCCGTCAGTTCCATCGCGGCCACAATCGAAGGAGAGCGCGCCGGCGACGTCAAGGCGTTCCAAAAGATGCAGGACCTCTACAAGAAGGAAATGAAGCTGCGCAAGCAGTACTACAATACGATCCAAGAGCTGAAGGGCAACATCCGCGTCTACTGCCGTGTGCGCCCGATGAGCGAGATGGAGCTACAAGGTGGTCACAGCGACATTGTGACATTCCCGGTCGAGGATGAGCTGCGCATCATTGACAATTTGGGGAAGCCGCGCTCCTTCGAGTTCGACAATGTTTACGATCCGCGCAGCACGCAGCAGCAAGTGTTCGAGGACACGTGCCCGCTGATCGACAGCGTCATCGACGGGTACAATGTGTGCATTTTTGCGTACGGCCAGACGGGTTCGGGCAAGACGCACACCATGTCGGGCGCGGACGTCGACCGCGGTATCAACCGACGGGCGCTCGACCGGCTGTTCGAGTGTTTGAAGGAGCGAGAAGCCAACGAGGAAGCCAGCGTGAATGTCAGCGTGCTCGAAATCTACAACGAAAACATCCGAGATCTTCTCGTGCCAAAGCTGGAAGCCCTGAAGCAGACGTACGAGGTACGGATGGGCGGCCCCTACGGGCAATACGTTTCGAACCTCACAGAGCGCCCCGTCGCTTGCTCGCAGGACGTGCAGGAGATCCTGAACCGCGCCACTGCCAACCGCAGCGAGGGGTCCACCAACATGAACTTGCACAGCAGCCGCTCGCACATGATTCTCTACGTGCTCGTCAAGACGCAGAATCGTCACACCGGAGTTCAGTCCTTCGGCAAGCTGTCGCTCGTCGACCTCGCCGGGTCGGAACGTTTGGACAAGTCGGGGGCCACGGGTGATGCGGCCAAGGAGGCGGTAGCGATCAACAAGAGTTTGACCGCGCTCGGCGACGTCATCGCCGGCCTGTCACAAGGCGCCAAGCACGTTCCCTTCCGAAATTCAATTCTGACTTACCTTTTGCAGGACTCCATGGCCGGCCAGGCCAAGGTACTGATGTTCTGCTGCGTGAGCCCCGCGAGCTACAACATGTCAGAGACCATCAGTTCCCTCGGATTTGCCTCGCGCGCTCGCGGTGTGTCGTTAGGCCCCGTGAAGAAGAACCCCCAATCGTAATCGTCGCCTCTCTCTCTGTCCGTGTCGTGTTTTTGGCCGTTTGCTTCTTCCCCATCACATCGACTCCTCACTGTCTTCGTGTTGGCTTGTGAGTCGCGATTTGGCTGCGCAAATCACCGTGCCCGACGGACGTGCACCGCAGCGGCTTCATGCCACGTTGTCGCTCCCCGCTCTTAGTAAGACTGGTCGCAACTGGACGCCGTTCCTTTTGATGGCATCCTTGCCGCAGTCCATTTTCGGAAGTGGGACGATTTGGTCCGCCGATGATGGACGAACGCCCACCGCCGGGGGCGATTGGATGGAGGCCGCAGACGCGGCATTTCTTTACGGTCCGGTGACGACGGGGATTGATCGATGCCAAAGGGGTGACACCGCGCCTCCGCGCGACGCGAGGGACAATCGCAATCTGTATGTCGCCGGGTTGCCGTCCAGCGTCGACGACCGTGCCCTCACAAACCTGATGGAGCGATTCGGCGTGGTGGACTCCGCCAAAGTCATGCTCGACGTCACCACCGGCGCGTCTCGCGGCTACGGATTCGTGCTCTTCGTTGAACCTTCCTCGTGCATAGGCGCCATCAAAGAATTGCACAAAAGCGTGGTTCAATTTGGTGACATGAGTTGCGCCTTGCAGGTGGCGCCTGCCCAGCACGACGGATCGTTGGCAGCTGCCGAGTCCGCCACCGTGTTCATCCGCAACATTCCTTGCCACATCGACGGCGCCAGCTTAGAGCAGTTTTGCTCCAAATTCGGCGTCGTGCTGACCGTTGACATGTCGGTGGTGTCCGCCGTGCCTGTGATGCGAAAGGCGTGTGTCGACTTTGATTCGGTCGAGTCCGCCCGGCGCTGTATCGACGCCTGCCACGGGAGGATGCCATTTGACCACTGCTCCATCCCCGTGTTGGCGAAGTTTGCGGATAGTAGCGATGTTCGCAAGCAGCGCAAGGCGAAGAAGCAGCAATCCCGGCAAGCCGGAGGCACGCACATGGCAGCCAGTCTAGCGTCGTGCAACGCGAGCTTCGGCGTGCCCGGTGCAGTGTCGTTGGGATCGTTCGCCGGGGGAACGTCGTTGAGTGTTGGCGGTGCGACTTTGTCGGTTCCTTCGCACAATGCGCTTGCGAATAGCGGAATTACCCCCATGTCGATGTGGCACTCAACCGCCGCCTCGTCCTTGTCGTGCTCGCAACAGGCGTCGAGTCTTTTGTCGCGCCCGCCAACAGGCGGTGTCTCCGTCGTGATCGGAAGTGGGTCGCAGCGGTTGGCCCTCCCCCCACCGGCCCCGCCGCCGGCCACCACCACCACAATGCAGCTGCCACGAGGGGTCGCTGTGGCGCCACGCA
>ERZ1292630.613-Hain-H41-02um-R3-613-length-36465-cov-9_pt1 | contig 36465 bp, 33 predicted proteins | sample MGYA00564408_ERZ1292630 | MGnify/ENA primary metagenome ERZ1292630 (study PRJEB36523, sample SAMEA6512641) | groundwater metagenome | collected 2019-01-08 | study: AquaDiva: Metagenomics assemblies of 32 groundwater samples
GGCGGTAGTGTTAACGGCAAAACTTTCTGTATCATTAATTAATGATGCCACACCCATATAAACAGTGGAGCCTACCGCAACAGCGGCATTTCCCACGGCTTTTGCAATCGTGATACTCGTATTATATGTCCAGATGGTAGCGATTACTCCTGTTTTTACAGTTGTAGCAACTGTTTTTACTCCCACAGTAGCAACAGGGTCAGCAACAGAGAGGACTATTCCTTGCGTTTTGTGCACTAGGGAAAGTTCTGGTGAATCAATACACAAGATATCCTCGCGACGCTCGGTGTCTGATGACAATTTGTCCAAAGAGGACTGGATGTCTGCTACGATTTGCGGAGCACTATATTTTAAATATACCTCACTAAAACCATGACCTGCAAAATCATCGCTGGACTGCAACTCGATGTGTATATTCGGTGGCATTATCTTCTTGAAAGGCACACTCGCCACAAATGTTGAAATGACTTTGTCGGTATCGGAAGTCAGCCACTTCCCTCCGCCTGCAACGTGGTTTGCGGGAGTTGCAATACTGTATATGCCAATTGACTTAGCAGGTACCCCGCCGGCATTGTCGGCAACTGTATCATAAAAACTATTTGCATAAAAATTACCCTGAGAATGTGCAACAAGAAGAAGCTTTTGAGTTTTAACTTTCGCACTTGCATCATTCAACATTTCAATGAGGTCGTAGCCTTTCACGGTTTCATTTTCGAAAGTTTTTTGATACGCGGACATGAGGATATCGCCGATACCACCGATGTGGGATGGATTGAGGAGGTAATCTACGGTTAAAGGTTCCCCATTGTGCGTAGGAGGTAACTTGAGTGCAAGGGTCTTCTTATTTGCAACCGCTTCTTTTTCTCCAGTAAACACACCATTTATTGTAGTAATTGTGTATCCTTTTGTTGAGCAAGTGCTGTTGTTTGCTTGGGCAGAGACAAGAAGTGGTGATAATAAAATTGTTACAAAAACCACTCTGCATGTCATCAAAAAATACTTCATTTTAGTTTGGCAACACGGAAAGATTAATGTCACATTCCTTGTCTGCGTGATAACTTCCTAATTTTTTATAGAAATCCGAGCTCGCCTTTTTCCGTATATCGGTATTTAATTGTCTATCTTCAACAAAATTAATAAATATATCGATCCTTTCCATATCAGCATCACTTCTCGCAGATTCAGGACTTTCTCTTGGAACAAGGGTGTCGGCAACACAAGAGCCAGCCCTATCCTGCCCAATCACCACCTCAGTCACTGTTTCCTTATTCACTATCGGCTGTGTCACTTCCATCTGCATCGCCAGCGCATATTGCAAAAGCACCGCCCTCGTCTTTGCAGAGTCTGGATATTCTTTGAAGATTGCGAGTTCCACGTCATCGCGAATACCATTTCTGTTTGCATCAATACCTGCAACAGTTTTGTCAGCCTCAGCGCCTGGGTCTGGTGGCAGATTCTTTCCCATCACATCATCCATCGTGAGTTTCGTTGCGTGTATTTTCGCAACCTGCTCCTCTGTTTTCTGTTTCTGATACAAAAATGGCATCCGCGCAATAACCAATAAAATAAAGGCGGCGAATATCCCTATCGCCGTCCACTTCAAAATCTTGATTAGATTTTTCATAACTTTCCCCATTGTATCACGCGTGCACAACGTCGCCTGTGGATAACTCAAATAAGCTCCGCCCTTCGTAAAAACGAAGGGCGGAGCTTATTTGGTTACTAAGCTTTAAACGTGAGCCAGTCGTTCACGAAATCGTCGAAGTCTTTTACTGTGGTAAAGTATTCGGGACCTGCTTCGCGGTTGGTAATCTTTGTCTCGAGACGTGCAATTCCCTGATAATCAAGATAGCTTGAATGTTCATAGCTCCTCAAATAGGCTTGTGCTGCAAACCTATCTTTAATGCCTTCCTCTTTCCAGAGAGGATCGATAATCTTCACTGGATTCAGATGGATATACGCAAGAAGATACTTCAAATATTCATCAGTATCAGCATGTTTTGCCTTAAATCTGCTCTCGAACAGTGCGCCCGTACGCTTATTTTTATTATTAAAATACATTGAATATCCAGTGGACAACTTCATCATAAACTTCTGAATACCCCCTTCTGATCTCTCACGGATCAAAAAATGAAAATGATTCGGCATAAGACAATAAGCAATGATGTCTACTAAAGTTTCTCCACGGTCAATCTCAAAAATTTCTACGAAGCTCCGCCCTTCGCGAAAATGTTTGGATATATCTACAGGAGTGGCACTATTGCAGGCATACAGAAGAGCCTTGAAACGATTGTAGTCGTGGTGGTTTAGGAAAATAGTGCGCTTGTCAGTGCCACGGTTATAAATATGATAATATTCCCCAATCGATAAATCTATATTTCGTATCATATCGATATATTATACACCAAATAAAATAAATAAGCTCCGCCCTTCGTAAAAACGAAGGGCGGAGCTTATTTGGTGTACAAAAAGCCCCCGACTTTCTTACGAAAGCGGGGGCTTTTTGTTGAATTGAGATTTACCTCTTTTTCGTGAAGCGTCGCGTCTTAATGGACGATACGCGACACGATTCCGGCTGAATCGTATCCGATTGAGAAATTTTCTACAAATCAGGAGATTGACCTACGTGAGATTCGTCTCGTTTCTAGTAAACCGACTAGTTCGAACGTGTCTGGATGAGACCGCTTGAAGGCAAGCCTGCAACTCCGTAACCGTTCGTCCAGTCAACGTGACCAGCGAGTGAGGTTGTTGTTGCATTTGGTGACCAAACGAGGGTTGAAGCTACGTTTGCTGAAGTACCCATGAGTGTTGAGAGTATAGGGTATGTTGAGTTGCCCAAGAGTGTCGTCGTGATCGACGAACCTGCGATTACACCAGAAACTGATCCACGAAGTTCGAAGTAGTACGTTGATCCTGCAGGAACATTAACTACTGAAGCAGGGTCAATCGTTACCTGAGCGCTCGTCAAAGCAGCAAGGTTTGCAGTCTGGATTTGACCAGATGTGAAACCTGAGATGCCTGCTGAATAACCAGAATCTGTGTAACCGAAGAGGTTAATGTTTGTTACACCAACACCTGTTGATGTAGCAACTGTGAATCCGAATTGGTCAAGACCAACTCCACCGTTTGCGTTTGCTGTTACTGAGAAGCGGATAAGCTTACCATCAGCAACACCTGTCGAGCTAAGTGTACCTAGCGCTAGGGTTGGGAACGACTTGAAGAGGCGAACGCCTGCTACTGAAGTCGAACCTGATGCGTTGATTGTTGTGCCTGAACCAACTCCTGTACCCTGTGTGCCTCCTACATCTGTACCTGCATTGTTGTCAATCGTAAGAAGAGCACCTTGAGTACCAGTCTGTCCTGAACCGATCTGAGCGAAGTCTACCTTTACGGTAAGGTCTTTGTCAGCATCCTTTGGAAGAACAACTACGGTAGACAACGTTGATGTTGCTACGCGGTTTGCTCCTGTGAATACTGCTGTACCTACCTGTGTACCAGCGTCCCAAATCGAAACCTGTACAAGGTCTGAAGGTGAGCTTGATGCTGTTACTGTACCGAGAGTAAGGCCGATACGAGCGAGGTTAACTGCCTCGTTCGTAGCGCGGAAGCGAATAACGTTTGCAATAACACCTGTCGAACCTGCAGCTGCAATCGAGTACGAAGGAGCCGAAGGTGCAGTTGAAACTACAAGTGAGCCAAGACCAATGGTCATGGTTGCACTTGCAACTCCAGAGTTTGTTGCTGTTGTTACCGAAGTACCTGACGTAACACCAGTTATCGTTGGAACAGCAGCTACTGTCCATGTGTATGTACCTGTTGCAGACGATGAAACATTACACTTGAGTGTAAGTGTCTTCACCGTGTTCTTAGCAACTGTGAGTGTCTGATCAAATGTGATCGTCTCTGTTGTTGCTACTGCTGGGTTGAACACATTTGAACCACTGTTGACTGGTGTTGCGCCATCAAAGAGCTGACATCCTGTCAAAGCGTTGTAAGTCGTAGCTGAAGACGTCTTTGTGAATGCGAGCGATGAGAAGCGAACATCTTCCCCTGACTGTGATGCGTCAAGCTGAATGTTTGCAAATGTTACGCCATTACCACCTGCAACAATAAACTGTGCTGCTGGTGATGTTGACATAGTGATTGCAAGAGTTGCAGCCTTGACCGTCATCGTGTTCATCGTAAATGCGCCGTTCGTAAGGGTAATTGTATTACCTGTTGTCTGGCCTGTTACGCTTGTCCAGTTTGATGAAGGTGTTGACGAAGCAGTAACGGTAACACCGTTAGATACCGTTGAAGGAATCTTACCTTTGAGGGTGTAGATATTCTTTCCAACTGGGTATGTAATGGTGTCAGTGAATGTTACTGTCTGTTCTGTTCCTGCTGTTGCTACACCGTCTACAGGACCTGCGACAACCGCACCGCTCGCATTGTAAAGCGAAACGCTTGTGAGAAGGTTTGTTGAAGCGGCACCTGAGCTGTAGTTAACACGGAATACGTGTGACTGAACCGAAATTGGCTCACCAGTAAGGTCTGTCTCGTAACCACCGAGAACCTGACTTGCGAGGTTAAGCGCAATGTTCTGTGCGGCTACTGACGTTGCCTTAGTGATTGAAGTCATTGAACCACCTGTTACGGTTACGGCGTTACCTTGAAGCGCAGGGGTTGCAGTGGTAATAGTACCACCAACAATGATTCCCTGTGCGTAGGTCTCGCCTGTAACGTAGAGGTCTGTGTTCTTCTGGATGTCGAAGTCAATCGTACGTCCAGATGAGTTTGAACCAGTGATGTCACCTGAGATCCAAATGTCCTTTGAAAGGCCTTTTGCGATCACGATACCTGAACCGAAGTTAGCTGTGTAGTATCTGTCGGTAGAAACAGCTTCGTATGCGGTGCCATCAACGTATATCTTTACGTTTGAAAGGTCACTTGCTGAAGCTGAACCAGCCTGATAGAAACGAGCTGATTTCAAACGAACATCTTCTTGTGAATCAGCAGTGATGCGGACACCTGTAAACTTGTAACCGATTGTACCGATTGCCTTGTTTGCAGTTGTGCCTGGATCATATGAAGACGTAGCGCCTGTTGCTCCACCAATCACAAGCGTATTGTTGGTTGTGTGTGAAGCACCAGTGATAGGAAGAGCGCCTGTTACAGTTGCTGAGGTATTAACCGCAACAACAGTAAGGGATGCAATCTGTCCAGAAGTACTCGTCATAGCACTCATGTTACCAGCTACTGTAAGGATCTTGGTTGTGCCAGCCTTTACGGTAAATGTGCCACCGATGGTAGCCTGGTGTGTTGAGCCAAGAGTCTTTGCAATATCGAACTGTGTGCCGTTCTCATCAATAAGAACGATGCCTGAGAAGTTCGAGTCTACTGCAGCACCCGTGCGCTCTACCGTAATACCATTAACTACAACATCCGAAGATCCTGCAGTAAGGGCGATTTTGGTGAACGGAACGCGTGATGAGTTCTTGATAGCTAGGCCATTAGCTGGCTGTACTGGTGATGAAACTGCAACACCTGCTCCTGTAGGAGTCGCTGAAGTTGTAGTTGAAGCATCACACTTCTGTCCAGTTGTTGAGCTGAAACCTGAAGTTGAAGTACAACCTGGAACGGTTGAAGTTGTCGTTGATGATGTTGTTGAACCCGACATAGCGTTAAGCTTTGCGCGAGTCGATGCACCAACGAAACCTGTTCCCGAGGTCAAACCTACTGGGGCAAGAATGTCAGAAGCGTATTTGTTCTGGAACTTGATGACTGCATTCTTGGTAGCATTACCGAAGTATGAAGTTTCGTTTCCTGGTGAACCTGCGCCTACTGATGATACCTGAGTATCAGCAGTCATGTTGAGAACAACCTGGAGATTTTTTACATCTACGCCGGTTGAACCCGTTTTGAGGTTAGTCGAGAAGGTGTAGGTAGCAGCCATTGCCGAAGCAACAAATGCGAATCCTGCAACCAAAGCAACAATTCCTGCAATTGATTTTTTTGTCATAATTGTTTGTAAATTGTCTAATGCCACGCGGTGAGTTTTATCCCACACGTGACGCGCACGTGTACGATGAGCAGTTAAACACCATCTCTAAAAAATCAATTCGCATGTCATCGGTAAATTTCTGCTACGACTTTGAGAAAAATCTTCCGCATATATCTATATGCTTCATATTTTTCTCTTTGTCTCACTAGAAATTTAACTCGATGCTCTGCGAAGCATTTTGTTATAGCTGGTGTTAATTAATAATGTTGATCATCGCTCACGTGATTTTCTCCGCTATGCATGTAGCGAATTCTTGCGAACTCGTTTCTTGCATGACGGTGTAGTAGATACCATTCCTAAAAAATCAGTTCGCATGTCATCGGTAAATTTCTGCTACGACTTTGAGAAAAATCTTCAGCATATATTTATATGCCTAATATTTTTCTCTTCATCTCGCTAGAAATTTACCCGATGCTCTGCGAAGCATTTTATTAGAGATGGTATAGATTTCTATTCTGTAAATTTCAGTCATTCGGAAGTGCCTCGACCACAAGGGTCGAAGGTCTATTGAGAACCTGAAAGCATACCTTTATTTTTAGACATGCTTTCTATGAAGTGCGTCGATAGCATCGAGCTATTTGCATAGTTCGATTTTTTCGACTCACAGATTTTCAATGACCTTCTTCTCCCTGTTTGCATTCTATCCGTTTGACGGGAGCGTTCTTGCGAATTAGATATTGAATGAACAATATCCGTATGCCTAAATTCGGTGCGTAGATTGCTCTACTCACAGAACTTAAATACATTATATATTTTGCAAGCGAACTTGCAAAGCATGGGTGTGGATAACTCGGTGGAAAGCCCTTTAAAAAGCTCTCCTCAGAAGGTATGCCACACTCGAAAAGTATAGCATAAATGAGTTGGGAAATCAAGAAAGAAAATCTGGAGCGTGGGGATTCCCCGACCGGTCTTTCAGGGGCAGTCCAAGTCCGGTCGGGGAATTCTCGAGAGTGCCCTAGGTCAGACCTTTGTGCTACGCGAGAGCATAACGGGACCAACGACGTTCTCCGGATTTCTTTAGGACACCGGCTTCAACGAAGCCTACCAATTCACGCTGAATCGTCTTCTCTGAAAGTTCTGGGAAATAAGTTGCAATGTCCTTTATGGTAACTTCTCGTTTGTCCTTTACGAGTTTCAAAATACGTGCGTGGCGAGACTCTCTTGCGATATCGGTGGTTGTGCGGGAGGGATGCATAAAGGTCGGGTCTTCGCGAGTACGCGCAAGGCCCGACCTTGGTTCTAAGACGGAGGGTGTGTGGATGTGTCCTTTTGTATTTCTATCGGACATTGGCACTTCGATGTGTCCGATAGAATGTCCCTTAGGAATTTGGGCGAGCTCGGATACTCTGGATTGCTTCGCTTCGCTCGCAAAGACAGAAATATTCTTAGCAAAGACAGGCGCGGGAGTATTAAAAAAATTGTCGCCAAGAATTGTGTCGGAGCGGGACTCGCGAGAAGAACGTCTAATTTCAATTTTGCTGTGGAGTAAGTTGTATTCTCGTTTTAATATTGTAAAGTTCATTTCAGACATAAGTCCTGAAATAAATGCGAGTTCTAAAAGTGAAAGTGTTTCAATAATGTTTGCGTTTAAATTCTCAAAAATAGTTGTTTCTGTTGTCGTGCTCCCATATCGGACATAAGATGCTTCTCGAACAAGGACGAGCGATAATGTCCTTAATCTATTTTTCAGTGGTTCTATGTCCGATAGAAAACTTGTTACGAGATAGAGCGCGGTCGCAAGCCGATCTGATTTCTTGCTGACAGAAACACCAAAAGACTCTCCCGACGTTCGCCCTCCCTCAATACCTGTAGAGCTTTTTTGGATGTCTTTTTTAGTGTCCATGATTAATTGATTGATGTCCTTTAACTGTCTTTTATACTGAACGTATTCTGTGTCTTTTATCTTTTCTTTATTCCGTCCAGTATATAACGGACATTCATATGAAGTCAATGTTTCCTAGTGTCTTTGAGGGATTTAATTCTCCCCCACCCTTTCAAGCGCAGTCCAAAGGTGGGGGAGAATTAAATCCTAGGCAGTCCAAGGGTGGGGGAGAAATTATTTCTGTCTTTAGTATTTTTCTGATAGAATATACATATTATTCCCATGGCAAAGAAAGAATTACAGGAGCGTAAGAGTTCAGATATAAAAAGAGTTAAGAAGAATGAACGAGCATCTCGTAAGGATGTCACTTCCGATCACACTTTTTCTTTGTTTGGCGGACTGTCTGACAAAACACGCCACAGCGTGATTGCGATACTTTTTTTCGTCATCGGTATCTTTCTTGCTCTTGCTCCTCTCGGCAAAGAATATGCGGGACTGGTGGGCGGAGGTGTGTACGACGGATTCAGATATCTTCTCGGTGTAGGATATTTTATCCTCCCTGTCCTCCTTTTTTTGCTTGGTATTTCTTTCCTACGCGATTCACGTCCGAACCTCGCGATCACTGCGAGCCTCGGCGCTATTCTATTTCTTTTTTCATCGCTCGGACTCATTAATCTTTTTTCAGGCAACAATGTGGGTGGCATCATTGGCTGGATGATATCCACTCCCCTTGTCTTTCTTTTTGAAAGCTACGTTGCGACAATCTTTCTTGTCGCCTTTTTAGTGATTTCGTTTCTCGTAATGTTCAATACGCATCCGAAATTTGGCGCCCTTCTCTTCTGGAGAAAGAAGAGCGGTGAAGAAGCATTTGACGATGAGGTTGATGATGTGGATATCAAAGTGGCTGAACTCGACAACAAAGAGAGTGTATCAAAAGAAAAAATTCCATCCGAGAAAAAACCTATCCTCAATGATGTCGTTGCAAAAATAAAAGAAAAGAAGGATGAGATGCTCGGAGACGAAATGTCGCTCGGAAAAAATTTTGGCGATTACGTTCCTCCACCATTGTCATACCTCGAAGCTGACCGTGGCAAGCCTGGCGTCGGTGACATCAAAGCAAATGCGCAGATTATCAAACGCACCCTCGGGCAGTACAGCATCACTGTTGAGATGGATGAAGTATCTATCGGTCCGTCGGTCACGCGTTATGCATTGAAGCCTGCTGAGGGAGTGAAACTCTCCCGCATCGTCGGACTTCAAAGCGAACTCTCCTATGCGCTTGCCGCTCACCCTCTCCGCATCGAGGCTCCGATTCCAGGACAATCGCTCGTCGGTATCGAGGTTCCTAACTCTATCAAAACTGTCGTCGGCATGCGTACACTCTTTTCGTCTGAGGAATATCAAAATTCTCCAAAACATCTTCTCCTTGGTCTCGGGCGTGGCGTATCGGGCAAGCTCTATTTTGCGGACCTCGGCAAGATGCCTCACGTCTTGATTGCAGGCGCGACCGGTTCCGGAAAATCCGTCACAATTCACGCTATCGTAAACTCTCTCCTCTATAGGAACGGGCCGGGAAATTTGCGATTCATCATGATCGACCCAAAACGCGTTGAACTCACTCTCTACAATAAGATTCCTCACCTATTGACGCCCGTCATCACGGAAGCAAAGAAAGCTATCCTCGCGCTCAAGTGGGCAGGAAAAGAAATGGACCGACGATATAATGTACTTGAATCACATTCTGTCCGCGATATTTCGTCATACCACAAATCCATCTACGAACCTGCACTCAAGGCTGCGCAAAAAAACAAAAAGGTTGCCGATACAGAGACCCCCGAAGACATGCCTGAGAAGATGCCGTATATCGTGATCATCATCGACGAGCTCGCCGATATCATGCAGGCATATCCGCGCGAGCTTGAGAGCGCTATCGTGCGTCTCGCTCAAATGAGCCGTGCCGTCGGTATTCACCTTATCTTGAGTACTCAACGTCCGTCAGTCAATGTCATTACGGGACTCATCAAGGCTAACATTCCAGCCCGTATCGCCCTTCAAGTGTCTTCTCAAATCGACTCACGCACTATCCTCGATGCATCAGGCGCAGAAAAGCTCCTCGGCGCAGGGGACATGCTCTATATATCAGGCGAGATGTCGAAGCCTGTGCGTATTCAATCAGCATTTATGTCGGAGGGTGAAGTGAAGGCCGTGGTGAAGTACCTTACCGCGCTCGGTACCGACCAAGTTCCTGACGAGATTAACTTTTCGACTGGTTCCGTAAGTACGGACCGTGACTCCCTCTTCGAATCCTCGTTTGAAGATGGAGGTGACGGCGATAGCGATGACGAACTCTATGAAGACGCGCGCGCTATTGTCATCGAAGCAGGAAAAGCTTCAACTTCTTACCTACAGAGACGTCTTAAGGTCGGGTATGCGCGCGCGGCGCGACTCATGGACATGCTTGAAGAACGAAGTGTCATCGGCCCCGGTGACGGCGCAAAACCTCGCACAGTCCTCGTGAAAGCGGGCGACGAAACGGGAGGGCTGGTGTAACCTTGAAAGCGCTTTTTCATTTCATCTCCCTACCCTCTTTATATGGAATCAAGAAAAATAATAAAACTAGCACTCTCAGCGCTCGGCATCAGTATTATCATCGGTTATTCGTATTTTGTGCTCGAGGATTTTATTCGTGGCCCGCGCATTGAGATTACTTCGCCCGAAACCGGATTCTCTACAACAACTCCCCTCATCGTTATTTCGGGACGTGCTATTCACACAAGCGTCTTCACTCTGAATGATGCGAGCACGACGCTTGACCTTAAGGGCAACTTTTCAGAATCATTGCTCCTTGCGGACAGGTATAATATAATAAATCTCAAAGCCGAGGACCGTTATCATCGTGTCGTGGAAAAGCGGATTGAAATTGTATTCTTGCCGACAATGGGACCGAAACAAAAAATAGGAACTAGTACTCCCCAAGTAGAATCTTCAAGCGACATGAGCGCAACAACATCCAGTGCAGAGACATTACCATAATACATAATTACCATGGCATTAAAAAAAACAGTAAAGGAACCAAAAACAAGCGGGGCAAACATCGAAGATACCATTAAGGCGATACAAGCAAAATTCGGAGAAGGCTCGATCATGAAGCTTGGCGACAAGCCTAAGGTCGGCATTGATGCAATTCCTACGGGTTCGATAGGTCTTGATTATGCGCTCGGCGTCGGTGGGCTTCCCCGTGGACGTATCGTCGAAATCTTTGGACCAGAGTCATCGGGTAAAACCACCCTCACCCTTCATGTTGTCGCGGAAGCACAAAAGAAAGGGGGTATTTGTGCATTCATTGATGCGGAACATGCGATGGATCCTGATTACGCCCGCAAGCTCGGCGTGAATATTGACGAACTCCTCATTTCTCAACCCGACACAGGAGAACAGGCATTAGAAATCTGCGAAAGTCTCGTGCGTTCTGGGAAAATTGATGTCATCGTCATCGACTCGGTCGCGGCACTTACGCCCAAAGACGAGATCGAGGGTGACATGGGCGCACACCATGTCGGCAAACAGGCACGCCTCATGTCTCAGGCTCTCCGCAAGCTCACCTCTATCGTCGACAAATCTAAAACGATCGTCATCTTCATCAACCAGATTCGTATGCAAATCGGCGTCATGTTTGGCAATCCCGAAACTACACCCGGAGGCAAGGCGCTCAAATTCTATACATCTGTTCGTCTCGATATCCGTCGTATCGCGCAGATAAAGAAAGGTGATGAGGTTGTGGGAAGTCGCACGCGGGTGAAGGTCGTGAAGAATAAAGTTGCGGCACCATTCAAGCAAGCTGAGTTCGACCTCATGCACGGACACGGCATTTCACAAGAAGGCGAAATGCTCACCCTTGGTGAAAAGTTTGAAATTCTTCAAAAGTCGGGTTCGTCGTACTCATATGGCGACACAAAGATCGGCCGTGGGTATGACTCCGCATGCACCTTTCTCGCCGACAAGGAGAACAAAGCGGTTCGCGGAGCTATCCTCAAAGACATCCGGGCAAAACTAAAGGAGATTGAGTAATCACCCGTAATAATGGGGCGCGTCACGTCCTCGACTTTTCGTAGTTTTTAGAGTAGGATAATATTCATTATGCTTGATTATAATGAAATTACCGTCAAAAAGTTCATCGTTTTTCAAGGAGAGCCCTACGAAGTAGTGGCTTCCCATGTTTCTCGCAAGCAGGCGCGAAAGCCATGTAATCAGACCAAGCTCCGTCATCTCGTGACTGGTCGTATCGTCGAACAGCCCTTTCATATGTCAGAAAAGGTTCACGAAGCTGATATCGAAACAAAGGCAATTAAGTATCTTTATTCCGCTAAGGGTGAAATTTGGTTTTGCGACGCGAAAGACCCTTCAGATCGATTTACTTTAAAAAGTTCTATCCTTGAGGGCAAGGAAGGGTTCCTTAAGCCAAATACCATTGTCGACGCGCTTGTCTTCGATGATAAGATCATCGGCGCTCGCATGCCTATCAAAGTCGACCTTCTCGTCAAAGAGGCAGCTCCAGCTGTTCGCGGAAATACTGTTTCTGGAGGAACCAAGCAAGTGGTTCTTGAGACTGGTGCGACCGTCATGACACCATTGTTCATCAACGAAGGTGACCTTATTCGCGTTAACACTGAAACGGGCGAATATACTGAGCGAGTCGATAAGAAATAGAAACTTTTGAGCAAACAGGGCACAAAATACAAAGGACCGCCCTAGTGGCGGTCCTTTGTATTTTGTCCTTTTTATCTGCTGTGTTTCTATTTCGCTACGAACGGGAGAAGTGCCATAAAACGCGCGCGTTTTACTGCGGACGCAAGCTGACGCTGGTGTTTTGCGCAGATTCCTGTGCGCTTTCCTGCAATCATACGAGCATGCGGAGTCAAGAATTTCTTCAAGATCTCAGTATCCTTGTAGTCAATCAGCTTCACATTGTTTGCCGAAAAATAGCATTGTTGTGTATTGTTTTTCATAATAGTTTTATTGGTGATTAAAATGGAATATCGTCAGGACTAATGTCTTCCTCTGGATACTCGATAGTTTCGAGCTGTTCTTGCGCGGATGATTGCGTTGAACTCTTATTGTTTGCGGGTTTTGCGCTTGAGCCATACTCACCTCCCGCTGATGTTCCTGTACTCCTCGGACCAAACTGCATTGTGTCTCCAATAACCTCCGTGCGGTACTTTTTACCAGCTCCCGATGGGTCGTCCCAACTTCGTGTTTGCATGCGTCCTTCAATGAAGACCGACGAGCCTTTCTTGAGATACTGAGCCGCAAGCTCGGCAAGTTTTCCAAAAAGCACAATATTGTGATAATCAGCCGTCTCTTGACGTGTTCCAGTTTTATCTTTCCATACACGGTTCGTGGCAAGACTAAAGCTCGTAACCTTAATACCCGACGGAAGAGCCTTGAGCTCTGGGTCGCGCGTCAGATTCCCATACACCATTGCTTTATTGATATACATATGATTATGATACCAGCTTCCCAATAACCTTGTCCAGCTCTTCATCAGTGGTAACTTCAGGCTCACTTGATGCTGCCTTTAAAGCGGGTGCAATCTCTCCTGCCACAACTACTTCTTCTGGTGCTATATTTTCTTCACGATTCTTTGCGTTTGATGAAGGAAATTTCTTTGAGAGGTATGTGCTCTCGCGGAGAGTTTTAACGATAATGTAACGGAGAACGTTCTCGTTATTCTTGAGACCTTCTTCGATTACTGCAATTCCTTCTGGCGATCCTTCAAATTTAATCCACCCAAAATACGCTTCGTCGAAACGTTTATTTTTATGTTCGACGGTTTTAATAACCTGATACGCGAGGTCGATGAATACGGGAAGCTCCTCAGAAATAACTTCTTTGGAATTCTTCTCGATCATACCACGCACGGCGCCCGAGATTCCTGGGATCTGCTCCTCAGAAACCGTCGGTACAAGATGGTAGCCTAGCTCATAAACGCGAGGCTCCGTGTGTTCTTTATGATTCATATTTTCAATGGGGCGAACCCCTTAACCTAGTAATGAAGTGTATCCTAACAGAAAAAACCATCTTAGTCAAAAAGGGCAACTTCTTTAAATGCTGATGCGGAACGTACGCAATGCATTCTGAACAAGCGCTTCCCTTACCGTTTCGAAATCTTCGTTTCGAATTTCGGCAATCTTTTTTACCACTTCTTCAACAAAAATGGGTTCATTGCGTTTCCCACGATGAGGTACGGGCGTAACATACGGACAATCCGTCTCTGACATGATACGTTCAAGCGGTGAGAGTCGAATCACTTCGTCGTATTCATGCGTAAAAGTAATGACGCCCGTAAACGAAATCTTAAAATCAAGGGCGAAGTACTCTCGAGCGATCGCGATCGTCTGTGAAAAAAAATGAATGTTTCCGCGAAGGAGGTCACCACATTTTTCTTTTCGCACTGAAAGTATTGTGAGGATATCCCGATGAGCATCCGCAAGCGCCTTGTCACTGTCGCGACAATGTATCATGAGCGGAAGGTCGTGACTGATTGCAAAATCAATTTGTTGTTCAAAAAGTTCTCGTTGACGATTTTTTTCAAACGCAATATCGGACACTTCCTTGAGACGAGAATAATCCAAACCACATTCCCCAATTGCAACAATGTTTTTGCCTTTTATAAGTTCTTCAAAAAATTCTTTAACAAATCGCTCGTTCCGATCATCTATCGGATGCACACCAATCGACGCGTAAACGCCCGTGTCGGCAAGCGTCGCCATTGCCACCGCACTTTGTGAAGTTTTGTGGTCAGTTCCCACCTGTATCGACCACACGAGGTGCTCCTTCGTGCGAAGAAGAACCGACTCCCTGTCGCCATCGTACTGAGAATCATTCACGTGGGCGTGTATGTCGAAGAATTTTGGAACCATATTAAAAATTTCGCATTATTATACTGAAAAATTATTTGCGCATAAAGAGAGGCTCCATTGGTGTTTTGACATCAAATACCATTCCTCGCTGTTCTTCATCCAGAACTGGCGTGCCGATCAATGCTCTTATTTTTTGCGCCGTTTCGGGCATTATGGGTGTTATCATTTTGATGATTTCATCTAATCCATACAATAGTCCCCATATAATCTGTTCTGTCTTTTCTCTGTCGGTCTTCACAAGCTTGAACGGTTCATAATCAGTAATAAATTGATCAAGGTGTGAAATGAATTCCCAAATGACGTCTGATGCTTTGTTGATCTCATGTGCATGCATGTGCGCATGATAGCGAGGGAGAATGTCATTCGTTGCAACATACGGAATATTAAGCCCTTCAAGATCGCCTACTTCAGCGATTGCACTGATATGCGTACGGAGCGGTGGAACGCTTGAAGCCTTGCCAATCAGGTGCCCATCAAAATATTGTTCTGCCATTTTAAGCGTACGCGAAACAAGGTTACCAAGTCCATTTGCAAGATTCGCATTATAAACCTCTTTGAATTTCTCGCGTGTAAGATCCCAATCCTCAGTTGGTTTCACTTCGCGCGCAAGATAGGAACGAAGCGCATCAACGCCGTATTCATCAATAAATTCTTTTGGGTCGAGAACATTGCCAAGTGATTTTGACATTTTTTTTCCACCTGAATTTACAAAACCATGAACAAGGAGTTCTTTCGGAAGCGGAAGCTTCGCAGAAAGAAGGAGCGCTGGCCAAAGAAGACCGTGGAATCGAATGATATCTTTGCCCATTACTTGAACGTCCGCAGGCCAAAAAGTACTGAAGTCAGTATCGTTATTGCTTCCGTATCCAAGCGCCGAAATATAGTTCGAAAGTGCGTCGCACCATACATACATGAGTTGTTCAGGATCGTTTGGGACGGGAATTCCCCACGAAACATCTCTTCTGGGGCGCGAAATACTCACGTCAGATAAGGTTGCCTCTCTCCCCTCTTCAAGAAAAAAAGAAAGTAGCTCATTCGCTTTATTCTCAGGAGTTATTTTGAGCAATTTATCTTCAAGGAGACGTCTGAGCTCGGTCGAATATTTGGAAAGTTTGAAAAAATAATTTTCCTCGGAGATAGTTTCTGGCTTCGCATCATGTAGCGGGCACTTGCCATCTACAAGTTCCTTCTCAGTGATAAATGCCTCGCACCCTACGCAATAGAGCCCGTTGTATGTAGACTTATAAATGTCTCCAGCGTCCACAAGCGCTTGCCAAAGTTTCATCGCACCAGGCCAGTGACGTTCTTGGTCGCTCGTGCGAATAAAATAATCGTTTGAAATATTAAGCTTCTCCATGAGGTCTTTAAACAAAAAGACTTTATCATCGACAAATATTTGAGGATCAAGGTCTTCTTTTTTTGCGGCTCTGACAATCTTGTCGCCGTGTTCGTCCGAACCCGTAAGAAAAAAAGTTTTTTCTCCTATCTCACGATGATAGCGTGCCAAAATATCCGCCAAGACCAGCGTATACGTGTGCCCCATATGAAGCTCTCCGTTAGCATAAAATATCGGCGTTGTGATGTAGAATTTTTTTTGTTCCATATTATATTAAACAACACTACACATTTCCGTTTTTCTGCACTCTCTTTTTCTCAATATCATCAACAAATTCCATGATTGCAGCGGCGACGGGAACTGAAATAAGTATTCCCAAAAATCCCGCGAGCTCGAACCCGACAATGAGGGCAAGGATGACAAGAATCGGTGGCACACCAACGACTTTTCGTACGACGAGTGGGTAAATAAGGTTACTTTCAAACTGTTGAACGAGGAGATAGAACCCAGCGATAATAAGGGCAAGTGTCATACCGCCCGCTCCAAACGCTATGAACACGCCGGGGATTGCTGCGATAATAGGTCCAAACACAGGAATAATTTCCATCACGCCCGCAAGGAGCGCCAAAACGAGCGCGTAAGGGATACCGAAAATAGTGAGCCCTAGATAGACGAGTACGAAGATGAGTACTCCAAGAAGAAGCTGTCCTTGCATCCATTTGCCTATTTTCTCTCTTGAACGGTTCCAAAGATCGATAGCGTATTCCTCTTTGCTTGAAGGGATAACAATCCTCAAAAAATTTTCTATTCCACGTTCCTGCATAGCAAAGTAAAACGACAAAACAACAATGAGAATGAAACTGAAAATTCCGCCAAATATCGCGCCTGCTGTGCCGAGTATTCCTTGTGATCCATCCGTAAAATTATTGAGCGCAGTATAAATATCACGAATTGAAGCTCCGCTTTTCACCTCTTCGACCAATGTCTCTCCCGCCTTAAGCACGCTTCCTTCCCCCACAAGACTCTTCACACTAAGCTCCTTTGCCACGCTTGGAATCTGCTGTGAAAATTGAACGAGTTCGTTCACAAGCGGAGGCACGAATGCGTAGAACATGCCTACAATCAAACTTGCAAGAGCAATATAAACCGAGAGCACCGCGGGGATGCGATGAATGCGATATTTGCCGAGCCATTTTACCGCCGGCTCAATTGAGGAGGCAAGCACAACAGCGGTGATGATGACCAACACAAGGTCGTGCAGTGTCCAAAGCACCCAAAAGCCGGCGAGAATGAGGAGCGCGCGGACAAAAGTGCCGGTACTAACAGAGATTATTGTTCTATTTTCAGGGCTTTTCATATCATCATAGTACACTTTCTGAGCCCGATTGGCAAAAATCCTACACTAACTTAAGTAGACCCTTAAGCTTCTCCTCGTCCTTGCGCGGACCAATGAGCGCGAGGTTGAGATTTTTTTCTACAAAAATTTTACGCGCCATCATGCGCACATCTTCTGCAGTTATCGCGCGCACTCGTTTCTCTTTTTCCTCTGGTGTGCGCAAGTCACGACGCATGATCTCCTGTATGCCATAGTACTCCGCAAGGTCATCCGAAGACTCAAGCCCGAGGTACATCATACCGATGAGGTGTTCTTTGACTTTTGTGAGCTCTTCTTCTGATACGAGGTCGTGTTTTAAAATTTCCAACTCGTGCATGACCGCCTTAATCACTTCGTCGAGTCGGTCGTTCGCCACACCTGCGGAAATGGCAAAGTACCCTGTGTCGCTTGATGCACTATTTCCCGCATGCACATAATACCCCACCCCCATTTCGTCGCGGAGTTTTCTAAAGAGACGCGAAGACATACCACTTCCGAGGATTCCGCCGAGCACGGTAAGTATTGAGTTTTTCTCATCATAAACGGGAAATGAACGCACTCCTAGAATAAAGTGCGTCTGGTCGGTCTGTTTAAACTCTATCGCAACTTGTGGGCTTGTTTGCGAAACACTCGTTTTCTTTTTTCCTTTTTTCTTACTCTCCGAGATATCCTTGAATTTTTTTATAACTTCTTTGAATGAATCCTGTGAGTCTATGTTGCCTGCAATAATTACAGTCGTCGCTTCTGCAACGTAGTGTGCTTTGCGATATTCGACAAAATCTTTGCGTGTCATCGCGCGGACGACATCACGCTCTCCCATTACAGACCATCCAGCGCCTTGGTCGCCGTAGAGAAGCTTCATCCACACTTCGTGAATCTTTTGCATAGGACGGTCGTCATACATATTTATTTCATCTACGATTACACCCTTCTCTTTTTCTATTTCCTCTTGCTTGAGAAGCGGATTTAAATAAAGGTCTGCGAGAATGTCGAGAAGTTTTGGAAAATCAGCTGATTTTCCTTTTGCATAATAACCCGTGTACTCTTGTCCAGTGAAAGCATTGAATTCGCACCCAAGCCCATCAAGCTCTTTTGAAAGGTCGCTGGTATTCGGGCGATTTGTAGTGCCTTTGAAACACATGTGCTCAAGAAAATGAGAGATTCCGTTCTTCTCTTTCTTTTCGTATTTTGAACCAGTTTCGACAAGCACGAGAACTGTCACCGTGGGATTGTCCGCCATCGGTATCGTGATGACACGTAGTCCATTTGCCAATACTTTTTTCTTGAATTTCATAAAGTCAGTCTAGCACACCAAACACCCAAAAGAAAAACCGGCCTCGCGAGAGTGCCGGTTTATATAAATCTTATTGCCGTCAAATAATACCAGCCTCGACGAGACCGCTTGCTATGGTCATGGTCGTAAGAAAAGAAGCCGAGAATACTGCCCCTATTTCTTTATGACGAAACGCAAGTGCTATCGTCCACAAAAGAACAACTGTAAGTACTATTGGTATCATTGTCACGCTCATCATTCTTTCTCCCTTAATTGAGACTTGCGTAGTGAGCAGATGAGAGCAAAAAGACAGCTCCAAAAATTGCCCCAAAAGATGCTGTTACTTTTGAGTTCACAAAAATTTGCACTGCCCCGTAGGAAAAAAAGAATCCTAAAGCCAAATGAATTAACCATGGATTGTGCAACATGACACCCCCTTTTTTTAAGTTACAAGATGAATATTCCTAACTACACAATCGCACTTTTTATATGATTTGTCAAATCGCTAATCGCGATTCTTTTTTGCTCCCCAGTATCGCGGTCGCGAAGAGTTACTGTGTCTTTATGCTCAGGAGTTTCACCAAGCGTATCGAAGTCTATGACGATGCAAAACGGTGTACCAATCTCATCTTGTCTTCGATAACGTTTGCCGATGTTTCCGTTATCATCCCACATGATCTGTGGAATTTCTTTTTTTAGCGCTGTGTATACCTCGCGCGCTTTTGCAACAAGCTCGGGTTTATTCTTGAGGAGCGGTGATACAGCTGCTTTGATTGGCGCAACGCGAGGATGAAGTTTTAAATATGCGCGTGGTGCGTCCCCCATATTGTCCTCGGTGTATGCAGAAAGAAGCACGGCGATAATCGTGCGGTCGAGGCCAAACGAAGGTTCAATGACGTGCGGAACGAAACGTTCTGTTTTCTCCTCGTCAAAGTACGAGAGGTCAACCTTGCTTGCCTCTGCGTGGCGTTTCAAGTCAAAGTCTGTGCGATACGCAAGACCGTATAATTCTTTCTGTCCGAATGGATATTCAAATTCAAAATCAATTGTGCGCTTGGAATAATGCGCGCGGTCGCTTTCCCCTATTTCTACTTCATGCGTATGCGCATGGTCAATACCCACGAGGTCAATCCATGCATTCATTGCTTTGCGCCATTCTTCAAAAGCCTCTTTCCAGTCTGCTTCACGTACAAAATATTCAATCTCCATTTGCTCAAGTTCACGCACACGAAATATGAAATCGCGTGGCGTAATCTCATTTCTAAATGCCTTGCCCACCTGCGCCATACCAAATGGCATCTTTGGATGGAGCGAGTCGATTACATTTTTGAAATTGACGAACATTCCCTGTGCGGTCTCCGGGCGAAGATATGAGATTGCAGATGAATCCTCCATCGCACCCACGCGCGTCGAGAGCATCATGTTGAACTGGCGCTCGGGCCCAAGTGGGGCGTCGCACTCTGGGCATTTCGTGCGGTCAGCAAGTTGGTCGGCGCGGAAGCGTTTTTTGCATTTTGTGCACTCAACGAGAGGGTCCGAAAATCCCGCGACATGTCCAGTAGTCTCCCACACACGACCGTTCATTAGGATTGCAGCGTCCATGCCGTACATATCATCACGACTGTCGACAAACATTTTCCACCAAAGGTTCTTGATATTGTTTTTGAGTGCAACGCCAAATGGTCCGTAGTCGTATGTTCCCGCAAGTCCCCCATAAATCTCCGAGCCTTGATAGATAAAACCACGACGCTTTGCGAGCGAGACGAGCTTCTCCATGATGTCGGGCGGGTATATTTTCTTTTCTGTCATAAGGTTTGTAGTGTGTGGGCGAAATTTTCAGATAAAATTTCGCCCACACACTTGTATTCATTACTCTACCACAGCACCTTCCCCTTGAACAAATTTTGGGTCTGAACGAAGCACTGTTCGTATCGCTGACTGTTTCGAACCTACTGATGTCTTTGTAAAATCATCGGTTCCATAAATCACACTTTCTCGCGTCAAATCGGGATATTGACCAACCTGACTTAGACTTGGCAGAAGAGCAATTTGAAATGCGGCCTCTCGTGTCCCGCCTGCCGGCATCCTTCCAATGTTCCATACAACTTCTCCATTTTGCGCGTCATACGAAATATCTTCCCCTTGGGGAGAAATGATTCCAAGCCATTTAACATATACGGGAAGCGTGGTCCTCACACTTGCCCCCGATATGCTATTTGATGCATTTCGCGCAGTCCACACCACAGTGTAGGTCGTCTCTTTTTCTGCACGCGGAGGAAGTGGGCCACTATTCTTGAACGGTCCACTATAATAGAGACCGCGCACAGAAAGGCGTAGGTCTGTCTCAATTTTTACCTTTCGTGTCGCGAAGCTTGAGACTTCTTCTGGAACATTTGCTTCAGAAGTTCGTTTCGCGCGCGCTCTGACCTCAAGAACAATTTGTGGATTTTTTATTACGCGACTAACATCAACCCCAAGCATTACTGGTGAAAAATTGAAAGTAAGAATGCCTTTTGCCCCTGGTTCGACTATTGCTAGTTCAGGGGTTTCTTCTTTTCCCCAAACAACAGTATTATCAATTGATCGGTAAAATCCTCCCCCTGACGTATATATCGAACTTCTGTTGAGCGCCTCCCCCTTCAAGGTTACCTCGAAAACAACATCGTTAATTGCAGTAGGGTTATTATTCTTCCAAAGAACATCGACACGGACACTCTTCCCCGCCGCCATCACATACTCGGGAGTATTTTCTCCGTTCAAGACAAGATCGACTCCGATGAATGGCTTCATCATTGTGAAAGTCTCCATGGTGGTATTGTAAATAATTCCAAGAACGCGTTCATCTTTTGGATTTTCTCCACCAACTTCGATTCTTGTGAATTTTTCTTCCCCCTCTTGCCCTGAAACGCTACCCTTTACACGTATTGTTATTTTTTCTTCATGGGTAAGTTTTGGAATACCCCACACGTTATTGTTATACAAAGGAGCGGGCTCTGCGCTACCAAAAATAAACCCTGAGGGATACGTCACCCGAGCAAGTAGCTTCTCAAGGGGTTCCTTATTGTTTGTTTCAATAACTATATCAAACTCCATTTTCTGTCCAGAAGTTGCTTCTTTAAGCATGTTGAGTTTTACATTGATAGGCGAAGTTAGAATTTTAATCGTATGTTCGGTTGTTTTCTTGAGTGTCGCATTCGATCCTGAGAGCTGGTACTCGAGTGTCACAAGAATTTTTTTCTCTGTGTTTTCTTCTCCATACAAAAGAGCGTCTACTGTATCTGTAACTGTCTGCCCTGGAAGGATCGTGCCGAGATTTTTTGTGACGCGAGGAAGTTCCGCATTCCCTTCTGTCTCATAAAATCCTTCTTCGTATTCCAAATAAAGCGTTGCGTTCTCCAGAGAAACTTTATTATCGTTGGTTATCGTAAATTTCGACTCGAAAGGATCGCCACCCGAAACAGTAAGCGGAGCAAGCACTTCAATCTTAACATTCTCTCCTGAAATAATGTTCGAGCCACGAATCCATACGATCCCCGCGACAAGAATGGCGATTGCAAAAAATATTACAGATACGCGCAAAATCTTTTTTATTGTTTTCATTGTTGAAATATTACGGTCTACGCTTCTTGCCTCATTGTCGAGAAACAAAGCTTGTTCAGTTTTGGTATCCCACGAAGAAGGCACGTTCTCCGTATGTTTGCGAAGAACAACATCATCCTGTCGCGGTTTAAAATCTTTTGAGTAGAGTTCTTTTTCAAGCTCCGCAATCTTATCCTTCTTTTCGTCTGACATAAAGATATTGTAACACTTTTTTGCGAGCGTAAAAATGTTATGCAAGACGTGCTTTATTATAGATGTGATGCCTCCAAGGCAGACCTTATGTCTCGCACAGCCATTTCATGCAAAAGTGAAAACGATTCCAAAATATCCACGGAAAAATTGCTCCCTAAAAAGTCCGCAGTATATGGAGCAGGGTCAATATAGCCAAGCCGTACGAGTACTCGCAACGTCAACAATGTCTCAAAATACGTTTCCAAAGATTGCGGGAGGGAATTTTTTTCTAAAAACTCCGCCACTGACAACAGATCCTCAAATAGTTTCTGGTCCTGCTCTTCCCCGTGAACTAGGCGCACTATGAGTAAGCAGGCGCGAGCAAATATTTTTTGAGCGCTTCCTTCCTTTTTTATAAATGCATATGCTCGGTCTTCAGCTCCGCTGATTATTTTCCACCCACTTTTTCCGCGCACAAGATCGAGCTTGACCCAAGCATAATTCTGAAGCGAAAAGCGAAGTTTTGAGCGTTCCTCTCTCACGGATTGCGCTGTCGCACCAATAAGCCCCAACTCTTCTGTAAATATTTTATAGAAGCGGTTTGATTCGCCAACCGACACGCTCCCCAAAATGAGCCCTCGTGTGCGATAGATATGGTACGTCATACAGCGAATAAATTATCTTTTAATCGTGAGCGCAAACGGTATGCCGTCAATGTCTACCGCCTCTCCTGAAACTTCTTGGACCACTATATCGCTGAGGCGAAGAAGCTTTTTTAATTCAGTATTAAAATCGCTGACGAGCGCTTTTCCTTTATCATTTGTTCCAACTTCGAGAACGACAACATCAGATGGAGTGAGTTTGGTATTTTTACGGAGTTCCTGTACGGTACGCACCATTTCACGAAACTGCCCCTCGCGTTGAAGCTCGGGGGTGATCGCGGTATCCAAAGAAACTTCAGTCTCGATATTATTATCAAAAAGAATATCTTTGACATTCACCTCGTCCTCTACGAGGGTGATTAAAGGCTTCTTTCCCTTCAGGATTTCATTCTTTACAGTAAGTTTTCCAAGAGGTTGTCGTACTTTTATTCCTGCTGTCGCACGTAATTCAAGCGCAAGCGAAACAATACGTCGGACTTCTTCCATATCTCTCAAAACTGCAAGATCGATAACCTCAAGCTCAGGCCAACTTTCGAGGTGTACGCTTTCTTTCCTTCCTTTGACCTCCCGATACACATGCTCTGCAAGGAATGGCATGATGGGCGCAAGCAATTTAGAAAATTCAAGGAGCACCATGCGGGTTGTTACTATCGTATGCATTCTGTCTTCTTGGTCTTCTGACTTGAAACGATCGCGGGAACGGCGAAGATACCATGTCGAGAGGTCGTCGACAAAAAGCGCAATCGGTTTTACCGCACGATCAATCTCGTACGCATTGAGCGCGGTCGTCATGGTCGCTCCGAGTTCTGACAATCGCGCGAGGATCCAGAGGTCGAGCGGATTCGTACTCTTCTCCGAGAGAGCCTTCTCTGACTCTTCAATACCTCCATGAAGTTCGTAAAACGAGAGCACATTCAAAACGCGCGCAATATTCTTCTTGACCACTTCGTCAACACCTCGCTCTGAAAATGCGAGGTCTTCTGCGTGTACGACCGGCGAGGAGAGTAAGTAATATCGAACGGCGTCCGCTCCATATTTATTCAAAATGTCCCATGGGTCGGGATAATTTTTGAGCTTCTTCGACATCTTCTGTCCGTTTTCAGCGAGCACGAGTCCATTCACGATGACATTTTGAAACGGTGCTTTCCCAAAGATTCCAACGGAAAGCGTCATGAGTGCGGAAAACCATCCGCGCGTTTGGTCGATCCCCTCTGCGATAAAGTTTGCTGGAAAATTCTTTTCAAAAAGTTCTTTGTTTTCAAATGGATAGTGAAACTGCGCGTAGGGCATCGAGCCCGACTCGAACCAACAATCGAAAACATACGGAACGCGCTTCATCTTTCCTCCGCATGCACATATAATATTCAAATTATCAATGTACGGGCGATGCACGTCAAATTCAAAATCTGCATTATGGGGAAATGGCGCATACGGGAGCTCGAGTGTCGTTCCTGTTTTTATAAAATCATCATCATTCCCTTTGAGAAAAATTGATTCATTGACATTGAGCCCCTGTGTTCCAGCAGAAAGCATCCACGCCACATATTCGTGCGTCACGATGAGGATCGTCTTTCCTTCATATTTTTCCTCAAGATCATCAAGGAATTCCATGGCACGTCGCTTGAGGTGCAGAACGTTTTCTCCGCCATCAGGGCTCTTGGTGAACTTCTCCTGCATCGTCGAGAAGAATTCTCGGTATTCAGAGATAGGCCGTCCATCAAATACCCCAGTATCAACTTCTTTGATACGGTCGTCGGTGATTATGTTTTGCGCGGTTATGCCGACATCCTTAGCGACGATTGCGGTCGTTTCTTTGGTACGCGTAAATGGCGAAGTAATGATGAGGTCAATCTTTTCTTTCTTCAGCTCTCCTGCCATTTTGAGCGCCTCCGCTTTGCCAGTCTCGGTGAGTCCATACGATGGCCCGACGCCGAGGCGGGAACTCACGATGCCTTGCGCATTGCTCTCTGCTTCCCCGTGACGCATGATGATGTAGCGATTCTTCGATTTTTTCGTCTTTGACAACAATTCTTCGCGTGACCCAAAAACCTCGCGTCGTTCACACAAGGTACAGTTCCACACAGGAATCGGTGCGCCCCAAAAACGTGCGCGAGAGATCGCCCACTCAGGAGCTCCCTCAAGCAGGTTTCCGAATCGTCCGTCGCGCAAATTTTCTGGCGTCCATGACGTCGTCTTGTTTTGTTCAATGATTCGGTCTTTAAGTTCTGGGACTTTTACAAACCAGGACTCTGCAGCGTAGTTCAAAAGAGGTGTATCACAACGCCAGCAATGCGGATATGCGTGAATAATTTTTTCTTTTGAAAAAAGTCGTTCTATTTTTGCGAGGTGCTTAATGATTAAAATGTCTGTCGATTGATGGTCGTCCTTTGGTTTCGCTTGGACTCCTGGAAAATCAACTACATCACTCTTCATCTTGCCATCCATGCCGACATGCTGAATGAACGGTAATTTCTCACGCTTTCCCAGATTCATGTCGTCGTCGCCAAAGGCTGGAGCAATATGTACGACCCCTGTACCGCTAACCATCGTCACAAAGTCAGCACCATAGATTTTCCATCCATTTTCACGGTTCTCAAGTGTTTCGTTCTTCGAATAGTAATCAAAGATAGGTTGATATGCTCTTCCAGTAAGGTCACTCCCCTTAATAGTTTTTAAAATGCTGTGCTCTTTTCCTGAAAATGTTTTCTCTACTCGCGCTTCTGCAACAATATATTTTTTGTTTTCAAAAGAAACCTCTGCGTATTGTTCTTTTGGATTCACTGCAAGCGCGGCGTTCCCAGGGAGAGTCCACGGTGTTGTCGTCCACGCAAGCACAAAAGTACTTGGCTCATCAACAAGCTCAAATTTAGCCGTAACAGAAATGTCAGTGATGTCTTTGTAACCTCCTGTAACCTCATTGTTCGAAAGCGTCGTCTCACAGCGAGGACAGACCTGCATCGACTTGAAGTTTTGATAGATGAGGCCTTTGTCGTATAGATTTTTAAATGCCCACCAGATAGACTCGCTGTAGCTTGCATCCATCGTCTTGTATGCCTGGTCCATGTCGACCCATCGCCCAATACGTGGAACCATTTTTGCCCATTCAGTATCGTAACGCAAAACAGACTGGCGCGCAGACTCATTGAATTTTTCGATACCATATTCCTCGATATCTTTTTTGTTTTTTAAACCAAGCTCTTTTTCAATCAAGTTCTCAATAGGAAGTCCGTGACAATCCCAACCCCATACACGACGTACATATCGCCCTCGCATCGTCTGGTAGCGAGGTATCGCATCCTTGATCACATTTGCAAGGATATGCCCATAGTGTGGGAGCCCTGTCGCAAACGGAGGACCGTCGTAAAAGACGAACGGCTCGCCTTTTGCCGTCTGGTCGAGAGACTTTTTGAAAATAGAGTTCTGCTCCCAAAACGCAAGGATTTCCTCTTCGCGTTTCGCTATATCAGACCTTTTTTCCTCACTGTTCATATTTTTTAGAATACCATAAAAAGAGGGCTCTTCAAAAAATCCCTTTGCCTACCATCACGGATTTTTAGGCTTATTACATTCTTTCAGGGGTTGGAATACCCAGAAGCTCGAGTCCGTTTTTCAGTGTCTGAGACGTCGCCTTCACGAGCGCGAGCTTATACGGTTCGTCAACAGCGCCATCAAGCACCATAGTATTGCCATAAAATGAGTTGAATTCACGCGCAACCTCTATCAAGTAGGTTGCTATATGGTGTGGCTCTCTCTCCTCACTTGCGCGTAGTACAATTTCTGGGAAACGAAGTAGATATTTGTGAAGGAGATTTACCTCTGTCTTTCGAGCGAATGGGTCTACGATATGTCCCATTGCTTTTTCAAGGAGCGAGTGTGTGCGCGCAAACGTGTACTGTAAGTACGGGCCCGAATCCCCTTCAAACGAGAGGGACTGCTCAAAATCAAATATCGTATCTTTGCTCGATGCTTGCCTTAAAATAGAATACTTTACCGCGCCGAGAGCAACCTTGTCTGCAACTTCTTCTTTTTCTTTTTGTGGAATGTCGCTCTCTTTTATTTTTTCCATCGCGCGCACTTTTACGTCTTCGAGAAGTGATTCTGCAGTGATAACATCACCCGTACGTGATGACATCTTCCCTGTAGGGAGCCGGAGCATTCCGTGAGAAAAGTGCTCGGTCCTTTGAGCAAGGTCGGGAAAAACCTCTGCCATCGCAGCGAGTAGCACGCGAAAATATTCGTTGACCTCATTCCCTGTAATTACGATGGAAATATCATAGGGGTATGTATCGTATTTAATTTTTGCGCACCCAAGCTCCTTTGCTTCGTACGTAGGAAGCCCTTCTTTATTTATAAAAACCCGCGTGTGGAGACCTTTTGATTCATCGCCCTTATAAACAATAGCTCCTTCACTCTTTTCAAAAATTGTTCCTAAGTTTTCTTCCACAACTTTTTTTCCAAGCACTCCTGTTACGCTTTCAAAAAAATAATAATCGAATCCCCTGCCATCCCCACCGTGAGCAGTGCCGAGTTTTTTATAAATGGTTTCGAAATACTCAAGACTCAGCTTCAACCCTGTGTCGTAAAGCGTATTTATTTCTGGGTCTGTTCGTTCATAGATCTTTTTATTTGTATCAATGACTCTGCTCTTGAACAGCTCGTCTTCCTTATATCGTTTTGCCCCACCAGAATAAGCAACACCAAAGTCTGAAGCATCTTGCCATGAGATATTTTCTTCTTTTGCGTACATAATAGCGAGAGCTACATGAAGCCCCGCGTCCCCCTGATAGCACGCGCGTTTTGTTTCCGCACCCGACACTTCAATGAGTCGCGAAATTGATTCTCCGATTGCATTCGACATCAGGTGTCCTATATGAAATTCTTTAAACGGATTCGGGTCTGTGTATTCAACGATGACCTTCTTGCCTGCAAGCGTTTCGTTTTTCCCCCATGATTCCTCAGCACGAAGCGTGTCGTGGAGTGCGTTTGAAAAATATTCTTCCGATAGTCTGAAATTTATGAACCCAGGGCCTGCGATTTCTACACTCGCGATGTCTTTTGAGGCAAGCTTCTCAATCTCCGCGACAAGCTTCTCCGCCATTTCGCGTGGAGAGATGCCTGCTTTCTTGCTATATAGAAGCGCTACGTTCGTCGCAAAATCCCCATGCGTGGGGTCCTTGGGATGCTCAAGCGTAATTCCTTCTGCCTCAATGCCAATAGCCTTAAGAGCGTCCGATATGAGCTTTTCGAGTCGTTCATTTACCATACGGGCATCATAACATACGAGAGACGTTGAAAAAACCCATCTGCAATTATTTTTTTCTTAAAATGCTGTCTATTTTTTCTGCAATCTTTTTAAAATCTTTCTCTTTTTTCCCGCGTGTTGTTTCCGCAGCAGTGCCGAGACGAATCCCCGAGGGGTCAAATGCGGTGCGTTTCTCGCCGGGTATCGTGTTTTTGTTCACAATGATTCCCGCTTTTTCCAGCCTGTCGCTTGCTTCCGTTCCGCTTATACCATTGCCGTCCATCCACACGTCCACAAGTACGAGATGGCTATCCGTACCACCAGAAATAATTTTCCACCCTCGTTTTTTTAATTCTTCAGCAAGAACTTTTGCGTTTTTGATTACTTGCTTCACATATGTTTTAAATGCGGGAGCCTTCGCTTCCTTGAGCGCTACGGCGACAGCAGCAATCTGGTTCACATGAGGACCGCCCTGTAGTCCAGGGAAGACCGCTTTGTCGATGAGAGCTCCCATGTCTTTGCCGTCCTTAGTCTTCTGGTTACGCACGAAAATAATGGCGCTCCTCGGTCCACGCAATGTTTTATGTACGGTGGTCGTCACGATGTCCGCATATGGAAATGGAGATGGATACGCCTTCCCCGCTATGAGTCCGGCTGTATGCGACATATCCACCATAAGAAGCGCTCCGATACTGTCTGCAATATCTCTAAACTTTTTAAAATCAACTGTTCGTGGATACGCAGTGAACCCAGCTACTATAATTTCTGGTTTGTTTTCAAGCGCAATCTTCTTAATAGCATTATAATCAATTACCTCTGTTTTTTCATCCACACCGTACGAAACCTGATGCCAAAATTTCCCCGTCGCGGAAGCTTTATGTCCGTGAGTGAGGTGTCCACCATCTGAAAGACTCATGCCCATGATTTTTCCTCCTTGAGGAATTAGCGCAGTATACACAGCGAAGTTTGCTGGGGAGCCAGAAAGTGCCTGCACATTCACGTGCCATAATGCAGGATCAAGATCAAATAATTTAAGCGCGCGCTCAATGCAAAGGAGTTCAACCTTGTCGACGACCTCATTCCCGCCATAGTAACGTTTCTTCGGATATCCTTCGGCATACTTATTTGTAAATTCAGAACCGAGAGCCTCCAGTACATCCTTTGAAACAAAGTTCTCCGACGCGATGAGGTTGATTACTTTTTTCTGTCGCGCCTTTTCTGCCTGAATGAGTTTTGCGATTTGAGTGTCTTTCATGGTTCTCGTATTGTAGCACGAGCATTTCATATGAAAAAAGAGTCGCTTACGAATGAACGTAAGCGACTCTGAAACATATCACGGAATTTACCGTTACTATTCCCATCCGCAAAGACCGCTGATGAGTCCGTAAACCTCTTCGTGTATTATTTCTGGACTACGACCCGCGTCAATAATTGTTCCTTTTCCTGGCCGAGGTAAATCATACACAAAAGATCGGTAACCCAGAGCAACTTTTTTGTAAAACTCAAGCTTTTCTTTATCAAAAACTGAATTATGCCCCGGGTCAGAATTTGAACGTCGCTGTGCCTCTTCAGAAGATAAGTCGAAGATAAGATAGTGATTTGGCGTACATTTAGAAAAAAATAATTCTCTCATTCGCCAAAATTCATCCTCAAGGTAACTTGCTCTCCTCCCGCAAATCTGATACGCATATGTTGAAGAATCGCCCCTGTCAGAAATAACAGAAATACCCTTCTCAAGATGTGGCATCACAACTTGGCGCATGAGTTCATTACGCGCTGCCATCATGCAAAAGAACTCTGTTCCAACTTCAATGTGACACGACATGAGAATTTTTCGCAGATCCTCTCCAAAAAGAGTGCCACCAGGTTCACGCACTTGGATGAACTTTCTTCCTTCTGCTTCTGCTCTGTCGGAAAATAACTTCATCTGCGTCCCTTTTCCTGACCCATCTTGTCCATCAAATACGATGTATTGAGCTGACTGAGTAATGTCCATTTATAACCTCCAAGAAATTAGAAAATTACATCTTCGACGACTATAGCACAGAGAGGGATATGCGCCAAGCAACTTGTCATTCACCCTTAACTACTGTTTCCACAGCCTCAATATCGTGTATTTTAAAGATAATTCTGGCGTGGTATACTGGAATCTATGGCACTATCAGACAAAGCAATCTTAGAGCAAAAGGAGTTGGGTTCTATTATCATTGAGCCTTTCAAAAGTGAGAACCTCGCCACCTCAAGCTACGATGTTTCGCTCGGCGAGTGGTATTTCCGCGAACAAAAGCCGAAGAATTTCTTCGGCGTTTATAATATCTACAATAAAACCCATACGGACAAAGTTTGGGGAACCAAGCCATCTCGAGCTGAGCGGGCGGGCGACGTTCTCAATCTCTCCCCTGAAGAGCTCGACGGTATTAGTCCTGATGACAAGATAATCGTACTTGAGCCGGGAGAAACAGTTCTCGGACACACCGAAGAGTTCATCGGTGGACGCGACCACATCACGACCATGATGAAAGCGCGCTCATCGCTTGGACGCAATTTTATCGAGGTATGCAAATGCGCGGGATGGGGCGACGTAGGCTACACAAATAGATGGACTATGGAGATTACCAACAACTCCCGCCACTATGCCATTCCCCTTGTAGTTGGCAGACGCATCGCACAGATTATTTTTTTCGAAACAGGCCCAATTCTTAAAGCTGACTACACCAAAAAAGGAAAGTACCAAAGTTCCACCTCCCTTAAAGAACTCATGAAGTCATGGAAACCCTCTGGCATGCTCCCCAAGCTTTACAGCGATCGCGACGCGGAGAAAACAAGGAAGAATTAATAGAGTTAATTACAAAAAATCTAATCCTTGACGTATCTATTGATACGAGGTAGTTTGTAGAAGGCAGTACTTTCTAAATAAACTAAAGAGGTGTGACCGTGGCTATACCATTTGATGAAATAAGCGTTCGTGTATTATCAAAAACAGTTGTTGACCGAGAAGCTGTTCGTGACTGGCTTGATGAAATGGGGGTGAGTGAAGATTTCGAAATCCCTTCAGAGGAAATTGTTTCTGATCCAGCATCACTCGTAGCTCTTGCTGCAAAGCAGTGTTATATGGCTTTTGAGCCGGGGCTCAACCCAAATGTAACCAAGGTTCGCAAAGACATGCTCGAGTATCTCGACAATGTTCTCAAGCAGCGACATGGTTCAGTTCTAGAACATGCTGTTTTTTCATTCGGTATCAATGGTTGTTCCCGCGTTTTCACAGGGGAGATGAACCGCCATCGAGCAGGTGTCGGAATATCTGAACGTAGTATGAGATATATACGATATACTGACATCAAATTTTGGATGCCCGAATGTTTTCGTGAAGAACCAGACGATTCTCCTGCTATTTCTGAGAAGAAGCGACTGTCGCGAGAACGTCTGACCTTCGAATTTGGAAGTCAAGAAAAGATGATGGCATTTTTTGCAAATGTTTGGGAAGATGAGCTTTCTCCCGAAAGCACTTTCCATCACAAAAAGGTGCTGACTTCTGCTTTCCGACGTGGTATTGGTATGGGCATCGCTACTGGCGGAATCTGGAGTCTCAATATGCGTGCCTTGCGTCATGTGATTGCACTACGTACCGATGCTGGAGCAGAGGAAGAAATCGTGCATGTCTTTAAAAAGATTGGAAGGATAATGATGGCAGAAGTTCCAGAACTTTTTGGTGATTTTAAAGAAGTCAACGGATGTCTTGTTCCGGATTATTGGAAAGTCTAGCTTTGATTTCAGCTCAAAAGCCGAGTCGTAAAACGACTCGGCTTTTTTTTTCTTAATTTTGCTAATGCTTACTTGATCACGATTCCTGCTGAACGTGCTGAGCCGGCGATGATCTTCATTGCTGCTTCAACATCATTTGCGCTCAAGTCCTGCATCTTGCGTTCTGCGATCTCCTTAAGCTGAGCTTTCGTGATGGTGCCTGATGCGGCTCCACCCTTCTTCACTGAGCCTTTGGTGATACCTGCTGCCTTAAAAAGGAGGAAGGTTGCGGGAGGTGTCTTCGTTACGAAGGTGAATGAGCGGTCTTCGTAGACGGTAATCACCGTAGGGATAATGTCGCCCATCTGGGCACGTGTAGCATCGTTGAATTTTGTTACGAAATCACCGATATTAACACCTGCCTGACCAAGGGCGGGCCCAAGAGGAGGCGCTGGTGTTGCCTTCCCTGCGGGAATCTGTACTTTTACCTTTTTTGTAATTTTCTTTGCCATATTTATATAATTTAATGAGTCTACTCTAGTTTGTGGTATTTTTCAAGCCCTGCCGATTTACATCTTTCGAATCTGCAAGAAATCGAGCTCAACAGGTGTTTCGCGTCCGAACATCGAGACGAGGACTTTTGCGCGCCCGCGCTCTGTGTCGACTTCTGAAACCTTACCTTCAAGGTCCTTGAATGGTCCGTCGATGATGGTCACTTGGTCGCCCACAAGAAGGTCGATGTTGTGCTTTGGCGTACCTGCAGTCATTCTGCTAAAGAGTGCGTCTACTTCGCTCTTTGCGAGAGGGACTGGTGTTACTCCTGCTCCTACGAACCCTGTAACGCGCGGAGTGTTGCGAACAACGTACCAAGAATCATCCGTAACAATCATGTCAACCAAAATATATCCGGGAAATATTTTCTCTTCGACTTCCACACGCTTGCCGCCTTTTACTTTTATTTTTTTCTCAAGCGGAACAATGACGCTGAAGATCCTGTCCTCCATGCCGAGAGACTCGATGCGCTGTTTCAAATTGCGCAATACTGCATTCTCATATCCCACATACGTGTGGATTGCATACCAGTTGCGCTCGCCAGTTGTTTCTTGTTTTGCCATAGATCAAATAGGTGTGGTTAAGGACTATTAAAAGAGGATGTAGTTCTTGATAAGCGACGTGAAGAGCGTGTCGAACGCTCCAAGATAAAGAGATGTGAGAATTGAGATCACGACGACAAACACCGTAAAAGCAATCGCTTGACGATTTGTCGGCCACGAAACATGCTTGAGTTCTCCCTTCGTATCGCGTAAATATTGAATAAATGACATAATATTGCTGTTTATTTTGAAACCCTTATCTAAAAAACCGCCCCGGAGGGCTTTTGTTCATAGTATGCTTTATATGCAAAAATGTCAATAAAAAACACCCCGCCAAAAACAGCGGGGTGCAAAGTTAGCAACACTCAGAAGACATTTTTGGAGGATTACGTGGTCGGCACAAGCGTGAGTTTGGGGGGAAAAGAAGCATCAACCTTCCTTAAATGCCTGGTCTCTTTATTGCGATGAGCTGCATAGAGAAGTCTGAGAAATTTCCACATCTTGAGTTGAGAGCTCGCGTGTGTGTTTCTGAAGTTTGGCTCACCTGCCGAGAAAAGCTTGTTGTGGAAAAATTTCGTTCCCACGGTAACAAGCCCGCAAAGCGAGTGTTCTGCTTCAATCGAAACTACCAGAATTACTGGCACCTGCATCACCTCGCCACTCTTCGCTGTATAGGACTCCAACCTTATCTTGAAAACGGCGTAAGGAGAACCTTTGTCGAAACAGTACTCGGACGGAACGCCTGCAACAAAATCTTCAAATGAAGGGCTAATTTTTCTAGAATACTTTTTTTCATTAGGTCTGTTTTCTTGGGGCACTGGCCTGTTGACCGTCTTAATCTCCGCCTCCACAAGTATTCTGTTGAGACATATCCAGATGCGGTTCTGAATCTCTTTCGTAGCCACCACATGAAGCCTTGAGTCAAACTGATTCATGTGGAGTTGGGCAACAGTAACGTATGTTTCTGATCCACCCAAACCGCTGAGTTCAGTTCCTGCTGGTGCGTCAAGCACATGAACTGCCCTTACTGTCTTTCCGCTACTATACACTTCAACATCAGCAACAGAGAAGCGCATACCTTCGACAAGAAGGACCCCATTCCATCCCTCCCAAATGATCTTGGGGTCGGTTTGCTCCACCGCCTTAGCAACCACTTCTCCACTTTTCCGGTATTGCTCGGGACAGGGCTTCTTGTGATTTTTGCTCATGATTTTTCTCCTGAAAAATTGAACTCCAAATACTACTTTTTTATTACAAGGTGCAATAAACTGATTTCAGTATAGCAAATATATACCGTTTTGTCAAGTATCCGTTATCATTCCCCTTTCAGTAAAAAACCATCGCTTGCGATGGTTTTTTACTGGGACTTTTCATCTTTCTTATCGAATCTCGTATGTAATCGTTACGTTCGAAGTTATTTTTTCTTCACCCTGAGGAAGTTCGGGCATACTGGAATCACCACCAGAAGCTTCCTTTGAAAGCGCCATCATAGGACGCCCATAAATGGGGTAATTTCCCCCCTCAGAAAAGGACACCACACGAACGAGCGTAACACCGAGATCGTCCGCAAGAACTTCTGCTTTCGCGCGAGCTTTGTCAATCGCCTGCTTACGTGCTTCCGCTTCCAGTGCGTCTTTTTTATCTATAGCAAAATTCGGGCCCTGCATGTCGGTCACTCCCGCGGTGCCGAGACCATCAACAAGCGCATTGACCGCGTCAAGATTGCGGACCGTAATGATTACCGACTGCGAAACTTCATATCCCATCAAAACTTGTTTTCCTGGATATGCTGGGGGGCAATCAAGACCCATACATGAGACATTCCCTGGCGTCCATTCGTATTTTGGATATGAGCTGTAGTTCTGAAGCTTGATGTCTTTTTCTGCGACACCCGCCTTGCGAACCTCAGCAAGCGCCGTCTGCACTTTTTTATTAACCTTATCCTGAGCATCAGCGAGCTTCTTTGACTCTTCGCGCACACTAAAAGTGATGGTCGCAATGTCCGGCGTCGCATACACTTCACTCTCTCCCGAAACCGCAATCGTGTTCGTCGCGGAAACTCCACCGCCGATGAACCGATAATTCTTTATTTCTGTAATGATCATCGCGATTACGAGCACCGCAACAGCCATCGCAAGAATCGTGAGTACATTATTAAGTTTTGTTTTGCTGTCTTCCATTTTATATACGTTTAAAATTATTATTTTAGAACATCGTCAACCTGATGGAGAATTGCCTCTATGGAATAGTCTGATTTTATGATATATCCGCGCACCCCAAGCTCCATTCCTTCACTCATCTTTTCTAAATCCGAGAGCTGTGTTTCAACGATGACTGGGATATTAGCTCCCCACTCTTCCCCGCGAAGTTTCTTCAAAAATTCAATTCCCGTAAGTATCGGCATCATGAGGTCGAGCATAATGAGGTCCGGCTTTTCTTTTTTTGCAACTTCAAATCCTTCTTGTCCATCAAACGCGTTGACTACTTCGTATTTCCCTTGCCCACCCATGACAAGCGCGTCACGTAGTATCTTTGAAAAAATCTTGTCGTCGTCAATAATTAATATTTTTTTAGTCATGTTCAATACAGTATAATACATGATCCTCTACAAAGGAAGCGTGAAATAAAAGGTACTCCCTGTGCCAACTTTTGACCCAAGCCCGACCGTCCCTCCTTGCGCCTCTACAATACCTTTAACGATGACGAGACCGAGTCCCGTTCCTTTATTGTCTTCCCCTTTTCGCACAACTGAAACAAATTGTGTGAACTTATTCCAAAGTTTGCCAATATCCTCTGGTGTAATTCCTTCACCCGAGTCAGTAATGGCGACAACAACACTGTCAGGAAGAAGTGCCGATGTCTTGTTCGTTGATCCTTGAATCCAAGGGAACCCTAATGCAAGTGATTCTTGGTCAACGGCTTCACCCGCTTTGTGCAAAAAACACTCTACGGAAACGGAGCCTCCTTTGGGAGTATATTTGAAAGCATTCGAAAGCAAGTTATTCATCACTTGCCGAACTCTGTCTGGGTCCAAAGGAAGTTCTGAAGAAATTTTCTTATCCCAAAAAAACTTAAGATCTATTCCTGCATCGCGCGCGGTTGTAGTGTAGAATTTTATACGATCAAGGGCCAGTTCATTCAAATTATATGGTCGTTTTGAAACCTCAAATTTACCTGCTTCGAGTT